>Ga0181530_10002159_pt1 | contig 23830 bp, 28 predicted proteins | sample PEATcosm2014_Bin_42_FD_119769 | JGI IMG/M metagenome (GOLD analysis project Ga0181530, IMG submission 119769) | Peatland microbial communities from MTU Mesocosm Facility, Houghton, MI, USA - PEATcosm2014_Bin10_60_metaG | ecosystem: Environmental > Terrestrial > Soil > Wetlands > Peat | place... | reverse complement strand
GCGCCGGTGTCAGCAAATCCGAGATCGCCCGCCGCCTTCAGACTAGCCGCACCTCGGTGCGCCGCATCCTGGCGAGTGATTCCACCCAGAAATAGGCCCCCTGTGGTTCGCGTAGCGCTCACGTCTTGTGCATGGGCTTGGATCGCTCCCAATGAGATCGCAAGCACTATCACGCCCCACAGGTTCTTGCATTGTGTCATCCTCTGCTCCCCCGCTGATCTACTTCGGCGCTTCGGGCGATTGCTTCAGCACTTTCTTCACGATGTCAGTCCGATGTTCCTTGCCGCCGTCATCCAGCAAGTACAGGGTTGTACCCTCAACAGCGAACTTCACTGGACCGTTGACGGTCAGATTGGCTGGCTTCGTCCCACGGGCGATTTCAGAAACCGTGTATGTGAGCGAATCGGTTTCAATGACGAAGGTGTCTTGGGTTTGGTATACGTTAGTGGTTCGGCGGACGTTGCCAAACCCCGGACGATCCACCGCTCCAGCGAGATTCTGAGAACGCTGCGAGTCCACAAGTTTTCCTGTCTGCCAAGTTCGGGCCTTTTTGCCAGCAAGGGCGGGGCAAGACAGAGCGAGAACCAAAACGATGAGCGAGATGAGAATCGGCTTCATCAAATTCCAAACCTCCGCCCCACAATTCTATCAACCGGCGCTACAATTGCCACCGCCGTGTTTTGACTGTGCACGGAGGCGGAATTGCTGGTGGCTTGGAGCGATGCTTTTCAGTTTCGGCAGTGTGCGGTATTCTGGCGGCATGATCTCAGGCATGATCCACATACTTGGCGTAGGCGATGGAAACCTTCGGATCGTTTTCACGTCAGAGCACGGTACCGGGAGCCATCCTGTCGCAAACAGAGAAGGAGCCGAACATTTCATTGTCCACACCTTGGGATGCACCTTGAAGGCGTGGGACATGGACAGGCTAATGACCGGGCAGTCTCCAAATGGGGTAGAGGCGAGAATTTCTGTGGATCAATACGAAGACTATTTTTCAAAGTAGCCAGCCACCGAATCTCCCAAGTGTGATCCGGGAAGCCTCCTACGCCTGTTTCCTTACGGAACCGGCAGATTCCACAGGCTTTACCCGTAGACGTGGTATCCCGTCCAACTGGACGCTAAATTTGAAATATTTCCAAAGTGATCGACGAAATCGCCTTTCAAACCAACATTCTGGCGCTCAATGCGGCCGTGGAGGCGGCCCGCGCCGGCGAAGCCGGATTGGGCTTTGCGGTGGTGGCCGACGAAGTCCGCAACCTGGCGCAACGCTGCGCCCAGGCGGCCCGCGATACCGCCGGATTGATCGAGGAATCCATCGAAACCTCGCGCGACGGAAACCAAAGGCTGGATCTCATGGCCGGGGCCGTGCGCGCCATGACCGAAAACTCCGGGCGCGTCAAATCGCTGGTCGACGAAGTGAATCTGGGAAGCCAGGAACAGGCGCGCGGAATGGAGCAGATTGCCCGGGCCGTAGTCCAAATGGAGCAGGTGACGCAGAAAACCGCGGCATCCGCCCAGGAAAGCGCATCCGCCGGCTCGGAACTCGACCGCTACGCGGCCACCCTCCGGACCCTGGTACACGAGATGCGCGAGATGGTCGGCCAGTAGGACAGGCCCCCCGGCCTGTCCCGCCTGCTTATGACGGCTTACTCGGCTACCTTGACGCTGTCCACCGCAATGGTGTCGCCCTTCATTGTCCCGGTGAGCGTGACCTTCTTGCCGGCCACATCCTTCACCTTCGCCTGGTCGACCTGATAGATCTTGCCGTCCTCGGTAACGAATACCGCCGGCGCGCCGCGCTTGATGCAGCTTTGGGCGCACGCCTCATTGCCCCACATTTCCTTCTTACTGGCGCAATTCTTGTCGATGATGTACCCAGTCCAATTCGCGGCCAGCGCGGACATGGCGGCCAACGCAAATACGGGAAGCAGTCTTTTCACGTTCTCCTCCTCGGGATTCTCTTTAACTACTCTACTTTACTATACGAAGCGCCGCGCGGGCCGGATGGAGGCGGCGGATTTGCAATTGTTACTTTCGGATCTTTAGCAGATCTTTAATAGAAAAGGTACTTCCGCCACTGCGCATCGCCCTTGCCCAGCATGCGCATCAAATGCCGGCTGGTGTGCAGGCTGAACGGCCGCGGCTGGCGCGCCAGTTTCATCCCCGCCTCTTCGGGAGTGCGATTTCCCTTGCGGTTGTTGCACGGATGGCAGCAGGCCACCAGGTTTTCCCACGCCGATTCGCCCGCCCGCGAGCGCGGCACCACGTGATCCAGCGTGAGCTCCCCGGACGGCATGATGCGGTGGCAATACTGGCACGTGTAACGGTCGCGCATGAGGATGTTCTTGCGCGAAAGCGCGCGCGTCTGGTGCGGGATGCGCCGGTATTCCAACAGGCGGATCACCGACGGCACGCGCACCGACGCGCGCGCCGAATGGATGGCATGCAGCGATTCCTCCTCGGCCGCCGCCACGCCTTTCAGAACCAGTACCAGAGCGCGCCGCGCCGCGCAGATATTGATGGGCTCGTAGCTGGCATTCAGCACTAGCACCGGTCCCTGCAGGCGATCGCTTGCCATTCAGCAAAGTCCTCCAACGGTCGAAAGTTGCGGCGCCCCCCGTGCGATATCCATGCGGCGGTCCGCGCGCGCGATGGTGAGCAGCGCCACGCGGGCCGCGCCCGCCCGCTTCAGCGCCAGTGCGCAGGCGGCGGCCGTGGAACCCGTGGTCATCACGTCGTCGATCAGCAGAAGCCGCTTGCCGGCCACGCGCGCCGGCCGGGCGCAGCCGAATGCCGCCGTCACGTTTCGCCGCCGCGCGTGGTTGCTCAACCCGGCTTGCGCGCCGGTCCAGCGCAGGCGGCGCAGCGCGTGCATCACCGGTATGCCGCAGCGGCGCGACAGATCCCGCGCCAGCAGCGCCGATTGGTTGAAGCCGCGCTGCCAGCGCCGCCGCCAATGCAGCGGAACCGGCACCATGCCGTCGAAACGCTCCTCGCGCGGCAGGGCCGCCAGCAGCAGGCCGCTCAAGGGCCGCGCCAGCGTCGCCACTTTTCCGTATTTGTAAAGATGGATCAGCTCGCGCAGCACGCCGTCGTACGCCCCGAAGCAATACGCCGCGTCAAAACCGCGCAGGCCGCCGCGGCACAGCGCGCAGCGGCCGTCGGCATCCAGCGGAAATTCGTTTTGAAACGGCGTCCGGCAACTGGCGCAGAAAAACTCGGCCGCCAGCGGGGCCGGTTGGCGCAGGCACTCCGGGCATACCGGAATGCGCGAAATTTCGCGCAAAGCGATCCCGCAAATACGGCAATCGCCGGGGAAAAGCAGGGAAAAAAGGGCGCGAGAGGTTATACGGACTACCGAAGGACCGATGCTTGCGACTGCGGTTCGTCTGCTACTTGAGAAGACCCACCTCCGCCAAAATCCATTGTAGCCGAAAAACGCCATTCGCGGAAATAGATACATTCCATACGGAGAACTTTGTAGTCCGAAATGCGGCGCCATTGTCCCGCCGCCGCGGGATCGCTGTAAAATACTTGCGGAGGCTTTGCCATGCGCTTGCGGCGGATTGCCGGACGAATCGTTGTGGCCGGCCTCCTCGCGTCCTGCCGTCTTTTCGCGCAAGCCACCATCACCCCGCGCCCCAAACCCGCTCCCGCCGTAGAACAGAAACTCCCCGCCACCAACCTGCGCGTCGATACCAACCTGGTGCTCGTGCCGGTGACCGTGACCGATCCCATGAACCGTCCCGTAACCGGCCTCGAAAAGGAGCACTTCAGAATCCTCGACGACAAAGTCGAGCAGACCATCACCCATTTCGCCATGGACGATGAACCGCTGGCCGTCGGCTTGGTCTTCGATATCAGCGGCAGCATGGGTCCCAAGCTGCGGCGCTCGCGCGCGGCCGCGGCGGCGTTCTTCCGCACCGCCAATCCCGACGACGAATTCTTCCTGGTCGAATTCAACGATACGCCGCGCCTGGTTGTGCCGCTGACGCACGACACGCAGGAAATTCAAAGCCAGCTCACCTTCGCCCAGTCCAAAGGCCGCACCGCCCTGCTGGACGCCATTTTTCTGGCGCTCCACGAAATCAAAAAATCGGAAAAAAGACGCAAAGCCCTGCTCATCATTTCCGATGGCGGCGACAATTGCAGCCGCTACACCGAATCGGAAATCCGCAACCTGGTGCGCGAAAGCGATGCGCTGATTTACGCCATCGGAATTTTCGAGCCCGAAGGAGCCCGCAGCCGCTCGCCCGAGGAACTGGCCGGCCCCGGCCTCCTCAGCGATATCGCCGAACAGACCGGTGGCCGCCATCTCCCGGTCGAAGATATTTCGGAAATGCCCGATATCGCCACCAAGATCGGGGTCGAGCTGCGCAACCGTTACGTGATCGGCTACTCGCCCACCGACGCCCAGCGCGACGGCCGCTATCACCATGTGCAGGTTAAAGTAATTCCGCCCCGCGGCCTCCCGCCCCTGCGCGCCTATTGGCGCCTGGGCTATTACGCGCCCCTGGAGTGAGTGGGCGGCGCCGCCCGCCGAGCCTTGGAAGCAGGCCGCAGCAGGCGGTCGTCACCCGCGGGAGAAGGATGCATCGCGGTGGGAGGACCGCCGCGGAAGTTGTCGAGGGCTTCCTGAATCGCGTCCATCACCCGCCTGGAGTGCCGCTGTATCAGGAAGGCTGCCAGCGCGGCGGCGACTACCGGGACCCAAAGTCCGTAGTCCATCTTTCCATCCTACCTGGCGCCCCACGTCGTCGCACTCCCCGCGTCAATCGCGAGCCGCGAGAATTCGTGCCGTCCGGTCAATTTTCCGGTACCATGCTGGCGTAATCTGAAAGAAGGAGGATCGGGCTATGGCCGCTCTTGATTGGTCACAATGCCCCGCCGTAGAAAGCGTACCGGATCGGCGTAGTGGTGCGTGGGTGTTTCGCAATACCCGTATGCCGGTCGCTACGGTCTTTGAAAACCTCGAAGTGGGTTCGAGCATCGAGGAAATCATCGAGCAGTACGATGTCACGCGGGAGCAGATTCAGGCGGTACTTGAATTTGCCGCTCGCAGCCTCGACGCGCCGCCGGTTCCCGTCGGTGCAGCAGGGACGTCCGATGCGCATTCTGTTTGATCAGGGCGTACCACGAGGCCTTGCCGCCTCGTTGCGAGGTCACGAGTGGAGATCCCCTTCAAATCACACCCGCCAGCCTGCACTCGTCCACCCGCGTTGTTCATTTCGGTGGCCCCTCATTTCGGGATGCACTTGGACAGTGTGAAGGTGCATTCCAGCAATCCCGCTATCCGTTCGAGCGGGGCCGGAAACTGGCGAAATGCCCGCAAATCACAGTCAGCGCCGCTCCCGCAAAATATCCCCTTTCCTTTCACCAACCATCCGTGCCCCTTGGCAAACTCCCGCCTGTCGCCGTGCTACTCCTCAAATCAGGAGGAGACTTGCACGTCCCAACCCAGAAACGCTCGTCGCCAAAGCCCCAACCTCGCCCACCCTCGTCTCTGCCCTCCCGCATCCAACCCGCTCCGAGCGATTTTACGAAACGAACCCATTTTCAGCCCTCAACCACCCCACCCCTCAAATCGCATGATCCGCCGCCGCGTCTTCCCCGCCCCACAATCTCTTCTCGGTCCACGACGACGCGCCCGCCGACCAGAACGGATCGTACGGCGCCAACCCCAGCGGCAGCAGCACCGCCGCGCACAAATACAGACTGCCGGTCGAAATATAGGACTCGCCCAAGTGCGGTTGATGGCCGCAAAATCCCACCGTCAGCCAACCCTCGCGGTCAAACGTCCCGGGAGCCTCCAGGCTGCGGCGCATCACCGCCGTCAGAGCGCTGCGCACCCCTCCCGGCGCCAGCGGCGGCGGCAGCTCGCGCAAGAGCGCCATCTGGGCCAGCAGATGGAACGCGCCTGTGCGATACGCAATCGAACGTCCCACCGCCGGATACGCGCCCTCCGGCGAAATCAGCCGCTCCTGAATGGCCGCGTAGCGCCGCGCGCGCGCCGTAATCTCGGGCTGCATCTCCGCCCACGCGCGGTTGTGCCTGGCGACGGCGCCGAGCACATCCACCAGCATGGGTTGAATCACGAAGCTGTTGTAATAGTCGAAATGGAAATGCGGGCCGTCCCCGTAAACGCCATCGCCCAGGTACCACTGCTGGTGCTGGCGCAGCGCGTAGTCGATGCGCAGGGCGTCCCAAGGCTCGCCCATCGCGGCCAGGGCCGCTTCCACGCTGGCGGAAAACAGCAGCCAGTTGTTGAACCCCGGGGTGATGGCCCGCGAAGAAACCAGCGCCGCGGCCAGGTTCTTTTGCGTGGCCGCGTCCAGCTTCTTCCAAAGCTCGGTGGGCGCGCGCAGAATGGCCTGCGCCAGAAAGCCGCAATCCACCAGCGGCTGCGAGCCTTCGTGGAAATTCAGGTAGTCCGCGGATGCCGGGTCGGTCGCCGAGCGCAGCGCTTGGCGCGCCCAAGCGGCGTAGCGGCTGCGCAGGTCCTCTTCCGCGCCCGTTTCGAGCCACGGCGCGATGCCCGCCAGCAGCCGGCCCAGCGCCTCCAGGTGCGTGTAGCGGCGCCGCTCCGCCGCGTTGCCGGTGGCGCATTCCACCGGCATGTTGCGTTTCAAGGTTCCGGCGGCCAGGTTGCGCAGCACCGGGTCGGCCAGCCGCCGCAGCGTGCGCAGCCAATACTGGCGGTCGGTTTCCTCGGGGACGCTGGTTTGCGCGGCGGCGCGCGCCAAAGCGGCGGATTGCAGGAACACGCGGCGGTTGGTCACGATCCCAGTGTATGCGCCATTGTTCGCGCTGGCATGCCGGCACGTTTCCCACCTCCAACCACAGTGGGCTCCTGCATCAGAACGCCCGCTCGTGCTCACTCCGCTTCCCCGCCACCTGTGCGTACATTTCGTCGGGCGCCAGATCGATGTCACCGGGCCAGGCGACGGCGCCGTAATCGATGTACGCGCGCCGGAAGAACTGAACGTCCCGGAGTGGTTCCAGCGCGCCGGTCAGCTCTTCGGGGCGCAACCGCACGCGGCCACTCAAGCCATCCTGGAATCGCACAAAAAGGCAGTAGTCCGCTTCCGGTACTACTTCGACAACGTCCCAATACATCGCAGCCTCCGCTTAGGACAACGGCTCGATCTTCGCCGGCGCCGCCTTCTCGCGGCAGAGCCGCCAGTCCTCTAACAATTCCTCTCTATGCATCATCGCCCATTCCCGAACCAGGCTCAAAGCTCGGCGCGGGAGGCGCCCCTCCATCACTTTCAAGGTGGCGATCTGCGATCGTGGCCTCGGAATCGCCATACCGTGCGTGGAAATGTGGCGGCGGGCGGTCAATAAAGAACATACGGATCAAAATCCCATAAAAGGCGCTGATCGTTGGCATTTCGCGACGCCGACTTTAGCACCCGGCTGGGATGTCTCCGCACGGCCCGGTCCAATTTATTCAGAGCCTCATCCCCCGGCACCCATAGGCGTTGAGATAACGCTTTTCGCGAAGATGACCCGAGCGTTAAGCGGCGCAGCTTCGCGCGCGTTTTTGGGTGCACCCTCCTATAACCGGCCCGTGGCACCCAAATGCGACCCTTCTCCGAGTGCCGCGTATTCTGGACGGAGCACTCGCCAGCGGGGCCGAAAACGTCCGTAAACACTGGGCGACTACAGGCGACCTATTCCATCGAGCCGGCTTCGCGGACATTCATGCCGATCTGTGTGCCCGAATGGCGAGTGGGTCCGCGCCAGGTGGTTGCGCGCCAGGTTGCAACTGCGGCAGTGCCGCAGTACAATTCAGATATGCGCCGCTTGTTCCTGTTCCCGCGCTATCAACGTGATGCGGCAAGATTGTTTGACGCGAAGGAGCAGGACGAAATGGAGCGCCATATTGCCGACGACCCGGAGCGCCACCCGCGCATTCTGGGCGGAAGCGGTATGCGGAAAGCGCGGTGGGCACGTCCCGGCCGTGGGAAACGCGGTGGCGTGCGGGTGATTTACTACTTCGCCGCTCCGGACTCAGTGTACTTCATCGCCGTCTATGCGAAGAACGAGAAGGAGAATCTCAGTGACGCCGAAAAACAAGCCCTTGCGAAAATCCTCCGGCCGATCAAGCAACAAGAGCACTAGGCTCGGTCGCGTACTGGTTGAATCGGCCAAACAGATCGCGCAACACATGAGGGGCGAAATCGAACTTCCCATGAAGGTGGTGCGCGTGGTGCCCGACGTAGACGTTCGTGCAATCCGTGAAGGGCAAGACCTCACGCGCGAGCAATTTGCGGAACGCTACGGGCTCCAGGTGCGGGCCATTCAGGAATGGGAGCAGGGTAGACGCAAACCGGAACCCGCGGTGCGTGCGTACATGATCGTCATCAAGAACCAGCCCGCGGCGGTGCGGAAGGCCTTGACAGCGGCGTAGCCCGGCCGGGCTCGGACTTGCGGCAGACCGGGTGGAACGCCGAAGGGCGATCAAAGGGGAGGGGCCAGTACTGGCTCCCGGATGAGTCTACCCCAGGGCGACCAGGCAAGATCTGTCGCTCAGAACGCCGGATTCAGACCACGGGCCGGGCCAAAGTCCGACATGGCGACAACACGTCAACTGGACGGTGAACGCCGCGCCGCTAATGGCGGGAAAAGCTCATCTATCCTCCGAATCGTCGCTGACAGCAGCGCAGTGGGATTGCGCCGTGATCTGGGACAATGCATCGATAGACCTGCGGTTTTAGCGCCTTCGTGGGATAGCGATCAGCAGGCCACCGCTTATCCCAATCGAGCGCTCATGCCCTCGCGCGAAGCTGTAATCGTAGCCCGGTTCGAGGAACCAGCCAAAGCGATGCTTCGAGGAGGGCCAGAACATAAAGTCCAGCACCACTTCGCCGCCGAGCGAGTTCGTTGTCACGCCATACGCCCTCGTATGTATCCACTCCGGACCAACGCCGAACATAAATTCCACTTTTTCTGAGAGGGTCCAGGGCTTTTTGAACAGAAGGTCCGTATCCCATTCTGTCGAGTGACGGCGGAAGAGCGGCGTAGTGCCTGCTTCAATCTCTAGCCACTTCTCTATCGGTGTAAACTCAACCGCGAGGTCCCCGCCGAAGCTTGAGCCACCACCTTTGAGATCCCGCCCGGCGGCTCCGCCAAGCTCGACGATTGCCGCAGGCTCAGGCTCTTTATCGACCGACTGGGCGGTGACGTGTCTTGGGCAGAAAAACAGTGATGTGAACAACAGAGATTTTATTGCGTTCATTCGTGTGCTCGTGTCCAAACTCCAACATTTTGAGGCGCAAACGGATTAAGCCGGAACATGCGGACCGTGCCTTAGTTGCAGTTCCGCCAGCGCAAGGCGAATGACGAGCCACGCCCCTTGTAGCGCGAAACAAGCCATGAGGAGGGCAACGAAAATGTCAGGCCAGCCTTTACCTGAATTAAATACGCCCAAGGCCGCCAGCAGCACGGCAAAATTTCCGATGACATCGTTGCGCGAGCACAGCCACACGGATCGCATATTGCTGTCTCCGCCCCTGTAAGCCCACAACAAAGCGAAAGATGCGGCATTGGCCAGGAGCGCTACGATACCGACCGCGCCCATTGTCGCGGCTTCCGGTACAGTTCCAGACGCGGCATGCCAGAAGGCCGCGCTCAGCACCCACAAGCCAAACAGTCCCATCGTCACGCCCTTGGCCAGCGCAGCACTGGCCCGGTAGCGAAGTGCCATACCGACGACGAACAGACTAATTAGGTAATTGGCGGCGTCCGCTAAAAAGTCGAGCGCATCCGCCTGCAACGATGCGGAACCCGCCACTACACCGGCGATGATTTCAATGAGAAACATAGCGCCGTTAATAGCAAGCACGGCCCACAGCACGCGGCGATAGCGGCTATCGGGCACTTTATCTTCATGCGTGTGGGTACAGCAATTCGCGCTCATAGCCCTTCCCTCCAGCATAAAGGCTATAGTCGCTATAGGGTCAAGCGATGAATGGAAAAGAGCGGATTAGCATTGGAGACTTGGCGAAGGGGACAGGAACCAAGGTTGTGACGGTCCGGTATTACGAGCAAATCGGGCTGTTGCCGGTGCCATCCCGAACGGCAGGAAACTACCGGACCTATAGCAACGAACATATGCGCCGCTTGCGGTTCATTCGCCGTTGCCGGGATTTGGGATTTACACTCGATCAAATTCGCGATCTTCTGCGCCTGTCTTCTCAGAAAGATGAGGAGTGCGCAGATGTGGACCGCATCACGGCCCAGCATCTAATCGAGATCGAGCAGAAAATTTCCGACCTAAAGCGCCTCGCCAAGGAGCTGCGACGTTTAAACAACTGCTGTCAGGGCAACGGAATTATCGCGGACTGCCGGATTCTCGAAGCGTTGTCGCCGAGCCGTGAAGCCGAGCACTGAAACGTCTCACAAAGGGAACCTTTATGCGACGTGATGATATCCACTTGGCCGTGTCACGCCCGACGATGAGATGTGGCCGGCCGATGGATAGGTCCTCCCTGACGGCGTAGTGTCCACCGACAGGCCCGGGCGTACCGTCCCCCACTCGTACAAAGCTCAGATTGATCCCGCAGGCCCCAGCGACCTCGCAATTGGCCCGATACGGTCATCCGGGAAGTTGCAGCCAAGCGAACCCGGGGGTGGATCGCGCTGGCGAGGTGGTTTCGCCAACGGCCTTATTTTAACGCCTATGTCCCCCGCACCTGACCACCCCCATCCCCCCTACTGGGGTATGAGGACCCGCGAGGTCCAGGATATACTATGATTTAAGACTCAGAGGTACCGGATCGTCCATGGCTGCAATGAGCGTCATCTGGCTGCGCGTGGCCGCCGCGCTTTACTCGCTCGGCTTACTGCACGCTATTCTTACGCTGGTGCGCCGCCGCGAGCAACTGTTTCGCGTGGCGCTCGCGGCGTTTAGCCTGGGGGCGGTTTTTCACTTCGTCTCCATCGTGGAGGAGGGCATCGTCAACAACCGCTGCCCCATCACCAATTTTTACGAAACCCTTTCCATGTGCGCGTTCCTGGTGGTAGTCGTCTACCTGTTCGTGCATTGGCGTTATAAGCTGGAAAGCCTCAGCGTCTTCATATTTCCCCTGGTGTTCGTGATGGTGCTGGTGGCCACCATGGGCAACCCGGTGAGCGCCTGGTCCAGCCCCATCGTACGCAACACGTGGCTCACCGTCCACATCGTTCTCGTGCTCCTGGGGTTCGCGGCGCTGCTGATCACGGGAGGGGCGTCGGTCTTATACCTTTTTCAGGAGCGCGAGCTCAAAAACAAAAAACCGCATGCGCTGTATTACCGGCTGCCCGCGCTGGGCACGCTGGACGACCTGATTTCCAAATCCATGACGCTGGGCTTCGTCCTCATGACCCTGGCGGTGATCGCCGCCAGCACCTGGGCGTTCATCGAACACAAAACGGCCTGGATCAGCCAGCCGTCGATCGCCATCTCCTTTTTCACCTGGGGAATCTACATGGCGCTGGTATTTTTGCGGACCACGGCGGGATGGCGCGGGCGAAAGGCCGCCATCATGACGGTGACGGTGCTGGGCTTTTCGGCGCTGACCTGGGCGGCGCATGCCCATCTGGGCGCCATGCTGTTGAAGCAATGAAGCTGCTGATCACAGGTGTGAGTCACAAAACGGCGCCCGTCGAGGTGCGCGAATGCCTCGCCTTTCGCGAAGAGTCGCTGCCCGCGGCGCTGGCCGACCTCCGATCGCGCGATGGCGTTACCGAAGCCGTCATCCTTTCCACCTGCAACCGCGTCGAAATTACGGTCACCACGGACGACTCCTGCGACGCCCAGGCGGTGGTCGATTCCTTCCTCGCCGACCGCAAGGCCGTCAGCCCTTCGTCGATTCAACCGTACGTTTACCGGCACGAAGGCCGGGACGCCATCCATCACCTGTTCCGCGTGGCCGCCAGCCTGGATTCCATGGTGGTCGGCGAACCGCAGATTCTCGGGCAGCTCAAAAACGCCTACGCGGCCGCCAAAGGCTGCGGCGCATTGTGCGGCTGGCTGGATGGCCTCTTGACCCGCACCTTCAGCGTGGCCAAGCGGGTGCGCAGCGAAACCGGCATCGGGCAGATGGCCGTTTCGGTCAGCTATGCCGCGGTCGAGCTGGCGCGCAAGATTTTCGGCGATCTCACCGGGCGCAAAATCATGATCGTGGGCGCGGGCAAGATGAGCGAGCTGGCGGCGCGCCACCTGCGGCGCTCCGGCGCGGCCCACGTTTTCGTCACCAACCGCACCCACGAGCGCGCCGTGGAAATGGCCGCGCTCTTTCAAGGCACCCCGGTCGAATATACGCGCTTCGTCAGCATGCTGCCGGAAGTGGATATCGTAATCACCTCCTCGGGCGCGCCGCATTACGTGCTGCACAAAGAGGAGATGCAGCGGGCCATCGCGGCGCGCCGCAACAAGCCCATGTTCCTGATCGATATCGCGGTGCCGCGCAATATCGAGCCCTCCGTCAACGATCTGGCCAACATCTTCCTCTACGATATCGACGACCTGCAGGAAGTGGTCAACGCCAACCTGCGCGAGCGCCACAAAGAAGCCGAGCACGCCGAGGCCCTGGTGGCCGAAGAGGTGGATCGCATGATGGCGCGGCTCAAGGTGGCGGAAGTGACCCCCGCCATCGTCAGCCTGCAGGAACAGCTCGAACAGATTCGCGCCGGCGAAATGGAAAAGGCGCGGCGCAAATTCGGGCCCTTCACGCCCCAGCAGGAGCAGGCCATGGAAGCGCTCACCCGCGGCATTATTAATAAGATCGCACACGGCCCCATCTCGGAGCTGCGCAACCACGCCGGGCAGCCGGAAGGCGCGCACGTGGTGGCGGCCATCAAGAAAGCGTTTCACCTTCAGGATTGATTCATGCTCGTCATCGCATCGCGAGGTTCGCAGCTTGCCCTGTGGCAGGCCCGCTGGGTGGAGCGGCAACTCGCCAATGCGGGGCGCCCATGCCGCATCGAAATCATAAAAACCACGGGCGACAAAATCACCGGCGTTCCGCTGGCCAAGGTGGGAACCAAGGGGCTCTTCACCAAGGAGATCGAAGAGGCCCTGCTCGGCGGGCGCGCCGATGTCGCGGTGCACAGCCTGAAAGATCTGCCCACGGAATTGCCGGCGGGCCTCGAGCTGGCCGCGGTGCCCGAACGCGAAGACCCGCGCGACGCGGTAGTCGGCAAACGCCTGGCGGATCTTCCGGCGGGCGCAAGAGTCGGAACCAGCTCGCTGCGCCGCTCCGCGCAGTTGAAGCAGTTGCGTCCCGATCTGGCGATCGAAAGCGTGCGCGGCAACCTGGACACGCGCTTGCGCAAACTCGACGAAGGGCAATACGACGCCATTCTGCTGGCCTCCGCGGGACTGCATCGCCTGGGATGGAGCGGCCGCATCGCGGAGATTCTCGATCCCGCGCGGATGTGCCCGGCGGTGGGCCAGGGCGCGCTGGGAATTCAAACGCGCGAAACCGGCCCGGCCCTGGAAATTTGCCGCCTGCTGGATCACGCGCCCACGCATGCGGCGGTGCGCGCCGAGCGCGGCTTGCTGGCGCGTTTGGGCGGCGGCTGCCAGGTGCCCATCGGGGCGCATGCCGCCGTGCGGGGCGATTCCCTGCGGCTGTTGGGGGTGGTGGCTTCGCCGGACGGCAGCGAAATCATTCGCGCGGAAGACCAGGGCCCGCTCGGCGACGCGCTGCAAATCGGCCAGCGCCTGGGCGACAAGCTGCTCGAAATGGGCGCGCGGCAAATTCTGGAGACGGTCTACAGTGCCTGACGATTCGCTCCCGCAAGCCCGCGGCATCGTCTACCTGGTGGGAGCGGGACCGGGCGACGCGGGGCTCATCACGGTAAAAGGCCAGCGCATCCTGCAGCGCGCCGATTCCATTCTGTTCGATCACCTGGCGCCCGAAGCCCTTCTCGACCTGGCGCCCGCCGGCGCCGAGCGCCTCTACGTGGGCAAAAAGAAATCGGACCACCCCTATTCCCAGGAAGAAATTTGCGGCATGCTCATCGAGCGCGCGCGCCGCGGCCTGTGCGTGGTGCGTTTGAAAGGCGGCGACCCGTTCCTGTTCGGCCGCGGCGGCGAAGAAGCCGAAGCGCTGGCGGACGCGGGCATTGCTTTCGAAGTCGTGCCCGGAGTCACCACGCCCTTGGGCATCGCCGCTTATACCGGGGTTCCGCTGACGCATCGCGAGCACACCTCGGCCGTCACTTTCGTTACCGGCCACGCCGTCGAGGCCATCGACTGGAACCGCGTGGGGCACGCCGAAACCCTGGTGATCTTCATGGGGCTGACCGCGTTTCCGCAAATCGCGCGCGAGCTGATCGCGCGCGGCCGCGCCGCCGATACGCCCGCCATGGCCGTGCGCTGGGCCACGCGCTCCGATCAGCAGACGCTCGTAGGCACGCTCGAGACGCTGCCCGCGCTGGTCGAGCAAGCCGGCATGAAACCGCCCGCCACCATCGTAATCGGCGAAGTCGTGCGGCTGCGCGAGAAGCTGGATTGGTTCGAGCGCCTGCCGCTGTTCGGCAAGCGCGTGGTGGTGACGCGCGCGCGCGCCCAGGCCGATGCGCTTTCCTCGCGCCTGGAAGCCCTGGGCGCGTGCGTGATCGAAGCGCCCGCCATCGAAATTTGCCCGGCCGGCGATTCCCGTCCGCTGGATGAGGCCATCGCCAATTTGAACGGCTACGATTGGGTGATTTTCACCAGCGCCAACGGCGTGCGTTTCTTTCTCGATCGGCTGGACCGCTCCAGCGCCGACCTGCGGGCGCTGCGCGCCAAGCTCTGCGCCATCGGCCCCGCCACGCGCGCGGCCCTCCAAGCGCTGCATTTGAAAGTGGACTTGATGGGCCGCGAGTATGTCGCCGAGAGTCTGCTGGAAGCTTTCGCGCCGCACGACCTGCGAGGCCGGCGCGTGCTGTTGCCCAGGGCCGCGGTGGCGCGCGATACCATCCCCGTCGAACTGGAGCGGCGCGGCGCCCGCGTGGACGTCGTCGAAGCCTATCGCACCCAACCTCCCGCCCGGACAGGCCAGGAGGTCTGTCCTACCGCCGACTGCATCACCTTCACCAGCTCTTCCACCGTGCGCAATTTCGTCGCGATGTTCGGCATCGATGCGCTGCGCGGCGCGAAAGCCGTCTCCATCGGCCCCGTCACCACCGCGACGGCGCGCGAACTGGGCGTCCAAATCGCCGCCGAAGCCCATCCCTATACCATCGATGGATTGGTGGACGCGGTGCTGCGAGTATGCGAAACTGAAATGACTCCCCCGTCATTCAGATGAGAGCGCACATCATCGGCATTGCCGGTCCGTCGAGTTCCGGAAAGACCGAGCTATCCAAACAGGTCGCCGGGAAACTTCCCGGTACCTCCATCGTTTCCCTGGATTCGTATTATCGCGGGATGGAAGAAATTCCCCTCGAAGAGCGCAAGAAGGTGAATTTCGATCACCCCGATTCGCTGGATTGGGAATTGCTGCACGAACACCTGCAAGCCATTGCCTCCGGCCTCCCGTTCCACGAACCGGTCTACTCGTTCGCGGATTACGCCCGCACCAGCGCCACGCGGCGCATCCAGCCCAGCGAGTTCGTGATCGTCGAAGGGCTGTTCGTGCTCTACTGGCCGGAGCTGCGCGGCATGCTGGAAACCAAAGTCTACGTGCAGACCGATCCGCCCGTGTGCTTCCAGCGCCGCCTGGCGCGCGACGTGGCCGAACGCGGCCGCACCGCGCAATCGGTCCGCGAGCAGTACGAGCGCACCGTGCGCCCCAGCGCCGAGTGGTTTGTGTACCCCACCATGAAATTCGCCGACCTGGTGGTCTCGGGCGAAGAGCCGCTCGCTAATTCCAGCGAGGCGGTGCTGCACGCGCTGCGGCGAACCCACGCGGCCGCCGCCGGAAGATAGAAGAGCGGTAGGGCAGGATGTTATCCTGCGCGCCGGTTGTCTACCGGCGCCCTGCGGCAGGCGGGTAACCAACCCGCCGCAGGTTAACAACCTGCCCCACACGCCGCCGCCCAGGTTTGCTCGATGCGCGACCCGCAAGGCCCAGCCGGCTACTCCCCAATCCCGAACATAACATGATACTTCCGGGGCAAACGCGTGCGCTGCATTTCGCGCGAGACGTAGACGTGGCGCGTGGAACCGGTGGCCAGCACGCGTTTTTCCACGCGAATTTCGTAGCCGAAAATCACCATGCGGGTGTTGGCTTCTTCGATCCAGGTCTTGACGGTCACTTCATCGTCGAAGCGGGCCGGGGAGCGGTAGCGGCACTGGGCTTCGGCCACCGCCAGGAAAATGCCGTCGTCGCGTTCCATGTCGCGGTAATTAAAGCCCATGGCTTTACAAAGCTCGACGCGGCCCACCTCCATCCAAATCAGGTAGTTGGCGTAGTAGACCACGCCCATCTGGTCGGTTTCGGCATAGCGCACGCGCAGGCGCGTTTCGTTGGCGGGTCTCATTTTTCGGAACTTCGATTGTAACCCGCCGCAACGGAGGAGCCTCCGCAACCGTCTGTTAGACTGAAAGTTAAGCCTCGTTTTATGCGCGCACGTGTGCTCTTTTTCGGGATTCTGAAAGACATCGCCGGGCGCCCGGCGGACGAAGTGGAATTGCCGGAAGGGGCCGACCTGGGCGCGGTCTTCGCGCACTACGCGGCGCGCTTGCCGCGCTTGCGCGAGATGGCGGGCAGCATTGTAATGGCGCGCAACCAGGAATTCGCGGTACCCGCCGCGAAGCTTGCCGAGGGCGACGAAGTGGCTTTCCTGCCGCCGGTTTCGGGCGGAACGGAGTGTTTGGCGGAGATCGCCGCGGCGGGCCGCTATTTCGCGCTGACGCGCCATCCGATCGATACCCGGGGCGTCCTGGCGCGGCTTTTGACCGGGGCGGAAGGCGCGGCGGTGACGTTCGAAGGCACGGTCCGCAACAACACCGGCGGGCGGGCTACGCGGTTTCTGGATTACGAAGCGTACGAGCCCATGGCGCTGAAGACCATGGCGCAAATCGGCGGCGAGCTGGCGGCGCGGCATCAACTGACGGGGATTGCCATGGTACACCGGTTGGGCCGCCTGCTGGTGGGCGAATCCAGCGTCGCCGTGATGGCCACCGCGCCGCACCGCGCCGCCGCCTTCGAAGCCGCGTGGGAGGGCATCGACCGCTTGAAAAAGAGCGTCCCCATCTGGAAAAAAGAGTATTTCGCGGATGGCGAAGTCTGGGTGGAAGGAGAGTGGGACACGCATGTTCCGCCTGTGGGTTAGCGCCGCTCTGGCCGTTTCCACGGCCGCGCTCCTGGCGCAGGAAACGCCGGTCTTCCGCTCCAACGTCAACCTGGTGCGCGTAGTCGCCACCGTGCGCGACCGCACGGGCGCTTTAATCGGCGCGTTGAACAAGGACGATTTCGAAATCTACGACAACGGCGTGCGGCAGGAGATCGCCGTGTTCGACCGGCAGACCGGGCAGCCGCTTTCCGTGTCGCTGCTGGTGGACGTGAGCGGCTCGACCAACATCGATCTGAAATACGAAACCGTGTCCGCCGCGAAATTCCTGCATGCCCTGCTGATGGGAGGAAACCCGCAGGACCAGGCGGCGCTTTATTCCTTCGACGATGCCGTGCAACTGGAGCGCAACTTCACGCACAATTACGCATCGCTGGATGCGGCGTTGAAGAAGATGCATGGCTCGGCGGGCACCTCGCTGTACGACGCTATTTTTCTGGCGGCGCGCGACCTGGAATCGCGCCAGGGCCGCAAGGTGCTGGTGATCGTCTCCGATGGCGGCAATACTACCAGCACCTACGACACGCATCAGGCGCTGCAAGCCGCGCAAATGGCGGATGCCGTGATTTACCCGGTGGTGGTGATGCCCATCACCAACGACGCCGGGCGCAACATCGGCGGCGAGAACGCGCTCACGTTCATGGCGCAGGGCACCGGCGGGCGAACGTTTTTGCCGGCGCTCGGCAAGCAGCTCGATAAGGCCTTCGAGGACATCATCGCGGAGCTGCGTACGGAGTACGTGATGGGTTTCTACCCGCACAACGTGCCGCTCACCAAGGACAAATTCCACCGCCTGGACGTGAAAGCCAGGCGGACGGAATTGCAGGTATCGGCGCGCAACGGCTATTATGGGGATGCCGAGGGCGATAACAGCACTCCGGAAGCCCGCGTATCCCTGAAGCCCGCGGCGGCACCACGAAAAAAACAGTAGGAGAAACGGTACGGTACAACCAACTGGAAAATCCGCGCGCGCGCCCGAACAGACCTTCGAGGAAGCCAAATATCTCAAGCAACTGATCGAAAGCGGCGCCACGGTCCGCGTGAAAATGGCCGGCGGCGAAGAAGTAGTGGGGACGATCGAGTACTACGATCAGTCCTTCATCCGGCTGACCCGCGACGGCGAACCCAACCTTTTCATCTTCAAACACGATATTACGTACCTCCAGGAAGAGACCTAGGCGCTCAGGACCCATGCAGTACCTGGAAACGGCCGTGGAGATCGCGCGCGAGGCCGGCGCGTTACTGGCAACCTACTTCGAGCGGCGCGTGGCGTTCGAAACCAAGGGCGAATTCGACCTGGTGACGGAGGCCGACCGGGCCAGCGAAAAACTGGCGGTCGAGCGGCTGCGCTCCTATTTCCCTTCGCATAGCATCGTGGCGGAAGAAGGCGGTGGCGTCGAAAGCGCCTCCGAATACCGGTGGTATGTGGACCCGCTGGACGGCACCACCAATTTCGCGCACAGCTTCCCGGCATTCAACGTCACGCTGGGCCTGGAGCGCGCCGGCGAAATGATTGCGGGCGTGGTGTTCGACCCCATCCGCCAGGAGATGTTCACCGCCGAGCGCGGCGGGGGAGCCTACCTGAACAATCGGCGCATCCGCGTCTCGGGCGTCCGGCGCCTGAGCGACAGCCTGGCATCCACGGGCTTTCCCAGCCGCAAACGGCACCACAATATCAATATCCATTTCTACTACCAGCTCGCCATGGCGTCGCACGGCGTGCGGCGCACCGGGTCGGCGGCCATCGACCTGGCGTATGTGGCTTGCGGGCGGCTGGATTTCTTCTGGGAGTTCGGCCTCAAACCGTGGGACGTGGCCGCCGGAACGCTGCTGGTGCGGGAAGCCGGCGGGCGCGTCAGCGATATGCTGGGCGAGCGCCACACCGTCGCCGGGTCGGAGCATCTGCTGGCCGATAACGGAGCGCTGCACGAAGAAGTGCTGGCCTCCTTCGCGGAGATTTTTCGGGGAAAGCTGCGCGTGCCGCTGCCTGAGATTGCTCGCGAAGATTCTTAGCCCCACTCATCGCCTTTGCTGTCGACCTCGTCGTTGGGGCCGCGTTTCACCGATTGGCGCGCAGGGGCCCGATTTCGTCGTTTGCTAGAACCTTCACCTTGACCCGCGGATCCACGACCTTCATCCCCTTGATGTCGATGTTAGCCGGCCGAGCGGATGGCCTCGAGCAGCGCCCCTTCGGCGGGACCGCGCCGCGGTGGGATGCAGCGGTCGGCGGGTTGCAGTTCGACCAGCGCGCGGAAGCGTTCGAGGAGGGTGCGGCTTTGGAAAACGCCGCCGATGTAGGCAATTTCGACGGCATCGCCGGCACTCCACAACTGGGCGCGGACACTGGCGGCGAGCAGGGCCAAGTCCTGGGCCGCGGCATGGAGGATGTGGGCGGCAATGGGGTCGCCGTCGATCGCCGCGGCATCCACCAGAGGCGCCAGGGTAGCGACGCGGGAGCGGGGCCATTCGTCGGTATAAAACTGGTGGAGCGCCTGGTTGACATCGCGCGCGGCGGTCGAATCGAGGAGCATCTCGCGCAGGCGGGTAGGCGGACCCCAGCCTTCTTCCATGCGCAGCGCGGCGCGCAGAGCCTGGCGGACGATATCGAAAGCGCCGCCCTCGTCGCCGAAAATGTAGCCCCATCCGCCGGCGCGAGCGGTGCGTTGGGTGGCGTTGCGCCCGAAGGCGATGGAGCCGGTGCCAGCGATGACCACAATTCCCTGCCCTGTAGAGGTTGCTCCGGCCAGCGCGGTAACGGCGTCGGTGGTGACGATGAGGCGGCGGGTGCGCAGGATGGCGGCGAGGATCTCGCGCTTATCGTCGGGGCCTCCGCTCATGCCGAAGCAGGCGGCTGCGAAGTCCAGGCTGGCGGGGTCGAGGCCGGCTTGCGCGCAGGCGGCAGCCAGGCTCTCGGTGACGGCGTGTTGCAGTTTCGCGCGGCCCTCGCCGGCGGCGGCGTGATTGCAAGGTCCAGCTTCGCCTTGGCCGAGGATGCGGCCGGTCTCATCGCCGATGACGGCGGTGGTGCCGGATTGGCCGCCATCCACGCCTAAGTAAAGTCTCATGGTTTTAGAACCTCGGGACAGGCCGGGAGGCCTGTCCTACCTCCAGTTTGAACAGCTTCGCGTCTTTGGTTTGTGCCACTTGACGAGTGCCCCACAGCTCGGGGTGGCGGCGCAGGTCGGCGGTTTCGCGTTCGCCCTCCCAAGCCAGGATATAGTCGATGCCGCGCAGCTTCAGCTCACTGGCGGCGGCGCGGCGCAGGCCCAGCGGTGGGGCGGCTTCGAAAATCTCGGGTGGGCTGGCGATCTTCAGCCACTCGCCAGATTGCAACCTTCCCATCAGGTTCAGGCGCAAATCTGGTTGATTCGGCTCGGCTTCCATGAGGACGGAATCGATTGGCTCCGTTCCGGAAAAGTCGACCTCGACATACTCGCCGGGGTGCAAGGTATCGCCACATCGCCAGAAGGTGAGCAGGCTATTATCGAAGGCCTGCTGGATGGTCCAGGGATAGGGTTGGGCCGTGATGCGCCAGGAGGGTTGTCGCGGCAACTCGGCTGCACCATCGAAAAGGCGCAGCTCGTGGATATTCCATTGCTCGTCGCCACTGGCGGTCTGAACCAGACGAATGGCTTCGAGCGGCTGCCGGGGAAAATGCAAACGGAGCCTCCAAATTGGTTGAACTTGTGGATCGTAAGCTATTTGAATCAAACGGCCTGCGATTTGGTTTGGCTCCGATTCGTACTGTACCAGGATACGCCGGCTGGTGTACGACTCGGGGATCGGCTTGTAGGTGAAAACCGAAGCGCCGGGTTCGGTGTAGGCTTCCACCATGCGCATTTCGTTCCAGTAGAAGAGGTGGGTTTCCAGGTAGTGGGCTGCGGGCTTGATGCGCAGGGCTTCGCGCCAAGGAACTTTGCTCAAATGCCAGGCATTGGGCGCGGCATATTTGGGAACCAGGGTGGGCCAGGAGATGACGGCGTGCAGCAGGGTGATGGCCAGCAGCAGCGCGGGAACGGCGCTGAGCGCCAGCGCCATGGCCAAGGCGACAAAGGGCAGCATGGGCAGGAGGAATCGCGGGCTGATGTTGCTGAAGTAGTTGGCGCCGAAGACCAGCGCGGCCAGCAGGAGCTGGCGGCCGGCGCGGTGGCGGAGGGCCAGAAGGGCGATGGGCGCGAGGAGGAATACCGGTCCGAGCAGGCCGCCGAGACCGCCCCGAACGGTGACCTGCATGGGAATTTGCCATCGCGTGGCGAGATCGTAGAGCGTCATGTCGTGGCGATAACTGGCTTCGAATGCGGCGGTTATATACGGATTTGGAAACAGGTTATTGAAGAATGGCGCGAGCGGGTTTTCCACCCACAACCAATTCTTGAAGAGCCAGGGAAGTACCACGCAGGCGGAACATGAGGAAACAATGGCTATACTCTTGAAAGAGCGGCTCTTATAGAAAACATATCCGGTCGCATAGAGAAGCCCCGGCCAAGCCGTGTATTTGATGGCGAAGGCCAGGCCGGCAGCCAGGCCGATGGCGGGAAGAAGACGGGTGGACCGTTGCAAGTCCCAGGATTGCAGCAGGTTGAAGAGTGTGAAGGCGACGGCGGCGAGGGCCACGTCGTTGTAGGCGCTGGCGGCATCGATACCGGCGAGCGGACTGGCGAAGACCAGCAAGGCGCCGCAGGCGGCGGGAATCGGAAAACCCGAGCGGCGGCCGTAATCGAACATCTGCCAGGCGAGGGCCACCAGAAAGGCCAGATGGACCATGGCGGCTGCCGAGTGGCGGCCGAAGGCGAAGGCGAAGAGGAACAGCATTTCGAGGCCTTCGGGCAGGCTGGCGTACATGTTCCAGGTGATGGGGTGAAAGCCGTGCTCGCGGAAATAACGCGCCACGAAGGCCAAGTGATAGGTGGCGCCATCGGGGCTGGCTTCGGGGGCCATGGCATTCGACCAATACACCATGAAATAGATGGCAAATATCAGTAACAGAAGGAGTTCTATTCCGGTTGGCTTGGGTCGGGCTGGCATGTGCCAAGGGCGGCCGAGCCAGATTGCGACCATCCCGACTGCGAGAAAGAGCGGCCAATAGGCGACGTCCAGAGCGCAGATGGCGAAGACGGCCAAGCTGAGGATGGCGGCGCCGGTCACGAAGCGGACAGCCCAATCCTTGTTGGCCGCACCCAGGGCGCGCGTACCCAAACCGAGACAGGCGGCGCTGGTGAAGACGGCCCCGAAAAGGATGCGCAGCGGAAGCATACGGCTACTCGGAGAACCCCGCGCGAGTGAGCACGAAGCCGAGCTTTTCGGAGCCATTGGAAGCGGTGCGGTCGGGTTCGATGGCGACGGTGTTGAGGGCGTCGAGGTGGAGCAGATTCACGGGGACAGGGTGGGCGTAGTGCTGTTCGCCGGGGGTGGTATAGCGAACCTGGTCGAAGGGGTGACCATTCATCAGGAAGGTGAGGGTGACGGGGCCGGTTTGGCGGAAAGTCTGCTCGGGAAAGGTGAACTGCATGTTGAAGTTGATGCTGGTAACTTGAGGTAAATAAAAGCGCAGAATGGGGTGGTCCAGCGCCCATCGCCAGGGGCCTTCGCTTTTGTCGCGAAAGCCTTGAACGATGTAGGAATCGGCATCCGGGTCGGCCATGGCGACGGAAGTTCGTTCCAGGGAGGGACGCTGGGCGGGCGGAGCGTACCAGATGGGAGAACGCGTGCAGGAGGTAGTAAAAAGAATGACGGCGAGGAGAATTGTGCGGGGCACGAAAGGTGATTGTAGCAGCGCGCGGGCCACCTGCATGCGCAGGCGATCGTCGAATGGGGAAAGCGGGAGCACCTTGATTTGATCGTCCAGGGATGCGACGCCGGGAACTTTCTGGATGATGTGCCCGATATCGGACTTCTTGTTGGGTTGGGTGACGGCGCCGAGGAGTTGCAGCTAGCTTGGCTAGGTTGTTTTATCTTTGGCGTAGCACAGGGAATTGAGGTCGCAAGCGCCGCATTTGGGGTTGCGCGCCTGGCACAACGCGCGGCCGTGCAGGATGATCTGGTGGGAGAAGAGAATCCATTTCTCGCGCGGGATGATTTTGACCAGGTCCTGCTCGATTTTCACGGGATCGGTGTTTTTGGTGAGATCGAGCCGCGCGGAGACGCGCTGCACGTGGGTATCGACCACGATGCCGGAAGCGATTCCGTAAGCGGTGCCGAGCACCACGTTGGCGGTTTTGCGAGCGGCGCCGGGGATGGTGAGCATCTCTTCCATGGTGCGCGGGACCTGCCCGCCGAACTCGGAGACCACGCGCTTGGCCGCCCCCACGATGGATTTCGACTTGTTGTTGAAGAAACCGGTGCTACGGATATCGCCGGCAAGCACTTCGGGGCGGACAGCGGCGAAATCCTGGGGCGTGGGGTACTTGGCGAACAGGCCGGGCGTGACCTCATTGACGCGTTTGTCGGTGCACTGCGCGGATAGAATGGTTGCGACCAGCAGTTCCCAAGGGCTCCGGTGGAGCAGCGCGCAGGTGGCCTTCGGGTACATGCGGTCGAGGCGGCGCAGGATTTCGGC
>Ga0181530_10002157_pt1 | contig 23844 bp, 17 predicted proteins | sample PEATcosm2014_Bin_42_FD_119769 | JGI IMG/M metagenome (GOLD analysis project Ga0181530, IMG submission 119769) | Peatland microbial communities from MTU Mesocosm Facility, Houghton, MI, USA - PEATcosm2014_Bin10_60_metaG | ecosystem: Environmental > Terrestrial > Soil > Wetlands > Peat | place... | reverse complement strand
GCGGGAAGCTGTTGAGGTACGTAGCGAGGATAAGCTCTACGTCATGATCGGGGTTTTTCGGCTCCGTCGCTTTTCCGGCGTCAAGCCGGCGATCCGCGCGATAACCCAGGCAAGGCCATAGACAACGCCAAGCAGCACGACGTCCGCCGGACCGACGGGAAAGTCCCATGTGTAGGCGATCCAGAAGCCGACCAGCGACAAACTGCCGCCAATAAGAGAGGCGAACAGAAGAAATTGCCGCATGGTGCGCGCAAAGAGATGCGCGGTTAACGCCGGTATCAATAAGAAGCCGAAGGCGATAAGCGGTCCCACGCTCAACACCGCCAGGGACACGGTGAGACCGAGCAGCAGGTACAGAAAAATATCCCAGAATATGACGTTTTTACGCAACGTAACCGCCAACACGCGATCGAACGACACGAGCAACAACTCCTTATGAAAAAGCGCGAGCGCTCCGAGCACCAGCGCCAGCATGATTGCCGTCAGCGTAAGGTCAAAGTTAGAGATGGTGATGACCTCGCCCTTCAGCAGGTCAAGCCAGCCCAGCTCCGCATACCGGTTCTTTGAAAGGATCAGAATGCTGAGCGCCGCCGCAACGACATAGGCCGTGCCGAGCCGGCCTTCGGGTTGCCCGCGGCCCCTCCGTTCCAGGAACGCAAGCACCAGAATAGCGACAAGCGTAAAGGCTATCGAACCGATAAAAGCCATCGTATGTTCGCTTTGCGAACTGTGAGCGGCATGTCTCAATCCAAGCCAGAGCGGCGCCGACAGGGCCACGGCAACGCCCGTCGATGAAATCTGCGGCAACGCGACCCCCATGAACACCAGCCGCCGCAATACGAGGAAAACCCCGACAAGCGGGCAGGCAAACCCTACCAGAATGCTCGTATAAACGGAATTCCGCAGCAAAAAATCCGGAGATAAAATCTGCAGCAGCGTTTCCATGTCTACCGTACCTCCATTTCAAAAATTGACATCAGGCGTTCAGGCGTGAGCATTTCGGCTACCGGCCCGTGCAGCGCCCTGCCTTGATGCAACCAGATGACGTGCTGGGCATGCTTGCGGACAATCGGCAGATCGTGCGTCACCAGGAGAATCGTGATCTCCTTTTCCCGATGGATCCTTGAGATGAATTCCAGCACGGCGCGCGTCGCCGCGGCATCCACGCCCGCGGTCGGTTCATCAAGCACCAGAATTTCCGGCCGCGTAACGAGGGCGCGGGCAATGAGTACGCGCTGCTTCTGCCCTCCCGAGAGTTCGGCGAACCGCGCCTGCGCGAAGCTGTGCGCTCCGGCCGCTTCGAGGCACTCATGCGTAAAGGCCCGCTCGCTGGCGGGCACGAACCGGCCGGGCTTGACACGCCCGTACGCGCCCATGAGCGCGACATCAAACCCGGTAAAGGGATAGAGCGGATCCAGGTTGGTAGTTTGCGGCACATAGCCGAATATGAGGGATGCCCCGGAATCGCCCGCCAGAATGACGCGCCCCGCGACGGGCGGAATCAGGCCGAGGATGGTCTTGAGCATGGTTGATTTACCGGAACCATTGGACCCGAGCACGGCGGTAAAACTCCCCCGGGCGATTGCCAGGGAGATGTCGCTCAGCAACGGCTCGCCATGGTAGCCGATGCTCAGATTCTCAAAGGTGATTATGGCGCTGTCCATTTTTTAAACAATCCTTTGAAGAGCCGGCCCGCAAACCCGATCCGGGACCGGCCCCGCCCGGTTTACGCGGTCTATTTCCCCGTTGCCGCCGATTTTATGGCGCCGATGATGTAATCCATCATCGCGATATAGGTGTCGGTGTTAGGAACGCCTCCCGGCATGATCGGCAGGGTGACGAACGCGGCGCCGGTTTTCTCCGCGATCAGCCGGGGAACTTTTTCCGGAAATTGCGGTTCACGTACGACAAGCGGCACGTGGTCGGCCTTCATCATCCTGATCAATTCCTCTATATGCCGGGGTGTCGGATCGATGCCCGGCCGCAGCTCGATAGTGCCGACATACCGCAGGCCGAAACGATCGGCAAAATAGGGCCAGTGCTCGTGGTACGATACGAACTGCAGGCCCTTAAGCGGTTTCATCATCTCCTGCCATCCGGCGATTTTAGCATCGAGCGCGGCGAGGTAGGCATCGCGGTTGCGCGTGAAGTCGCCCTCATCCGTGGGATCGAATGCAACGAGCGCCTCGCAGATTTCCTTGACAGCCGTCTTTGCCAGAACAGGATCGAGCATATAATGCGGATTGCCATAGGGATGCACATCGCCTGCGGAGTGATCGGTGCTCAAGGGAACGTCCCTCGGTGTGATGTCTCTTGAACAATCAACATACCCCTGGTGTCCCGGCTGGATTCGCGGATTTTTACTCGCCTCGAGGAGCGCCGGCAGGAAAGCGTGCTCGCAATCGAAACCGACGAGGATGACCAGGTCCGCCCGGTTAAGCAGCGGCACGAAACTCGGCTTCATGGGCACGCCGTGGGTGTCCTCGACGCCGGTGGCGAGGCTATGCACCTCCACATGGTCCTTTCCGACCTCACGCGCAAAGTCCGCCAGGTCGGTGAGCGTTGTCACGATACGAATCTTTGCCGCCTGGGCGGGCGCCGTCCAAGCCCACAGGGCAACGAGCGCCATGACGGCGAATCTGAGCCGCAATAACTTCATTTTCATGATACTCCTTCCTTTTCTATAAGTTAACGCTGTTGCCAGCCGTGGGAGTGCGCGCCGATAATCCAGGCCAACTGCAGGTAGATTGCATCGTTATTTGCCAGCCCCCGAACTTGATTATCGGTGTTCTCGGTATGGGTGTATTCCAGCCGCAGCTGGTTCCAATGGCTGAGCGCCCAGGTAATATACGGTGAATATTGGGTGGTGTGGTAGGTCGAATTCTGATTGTTCTCGACCCAGTTTACCAGAAATCCCGCCGACCATATCCGGCTGAACTTCCATGTCAAATAAGAATAAAGGCCCCACGCCCCGACCGTCGTATCGACCGGAGGGTTCGTTACGGCGGGAGTGATGCCGGTATAACGATTATCGCTGAAAAGCACCTCATTGCCCCACGTCAGGCTCTGGAACTGATTATTGCGCAAGGGCGCCCATTTGAGTGAAAAATCCGCCCCGGCCAGGCGCCGTTCCGTCATGGTGACGGCGCTGCCGCTGTCCGGCTGGGTAGCCTGCTGACCGCCGCTGGGGTTAATGAGACCCGATATGCCCATTTCGGCCTGCCAGTCCGGCGTCAAGTCGAGGTAGGACGACAACCGGCTCCAGTAGTTCAATGCATTGAAATGCCGGAAGCCGGGATTGCTCGGTATGATGTCGCCGCCGAACCGGTCGCCCGCGCCAGCCGTCAGGCTCAGGTATTGCGGAAGCGGCACCAGCCAGTTGACCTGAAAGCCGTCGCTCTGGGACTCTCCGCCGATGTACTGATCGAGCGCGAGCGGCCGATTAACAACCGGAAGCTCGTGGTCGTGAATGTACGCCAGCCGGCCGAATTCACCGAAAAATCGTCCCGCCTTGAGTTCGAGATTCCATGGAAGCGAGGTGGTCTGCAACGCGGCCTCCTCGATGCCCCAGGTGGCATCGCCGGTAATCGGGTCCGCCGAGGCGTTGGCCACGGCATAGCCTTTTGCAAAAGGATCGATCGCCGACGCGACATTGAGTTCCACCGATCGCACATCCACGTCGATGCCGCCCGGACGGCCGACGCCGTTTTCGCTCATGCCTTGTGTGTTATAGGAAGTGATCTCCTCGCCAACGAGGCCGATTGCGGGATTGAATTCGCTCGGCATCGTCTTCTTCTGCGCCTCGGAAACCGAGTTGACCTGATCGCTCAAATCCTGCATCCGCTCCTGCAAGCCCTTGATCGTCGTATCCGCCGCAGGGGTGGTTTCCAATACTTGCATCTGCTGTTGCAGCAGCGCGATTTGATGTCTGAGCGAATCCAGGGGCGTCACGGTTTTCTGGGCAAATATCCCGGGCGCCGTTGCCATGGTCAGGCACCACCAGGCTATTAAAAACGCTTTATATTTTTTCATTATCGCTCCGTTTTTCAGAAAGTTGGCTTCTGCCCGCGTGCGACTTTCGGTACCGGGCAAAGGGGTTCGCTGAATAATGTCAATGAAACGAGTCCATCGAAACTTTATACAACGGAAACAGCCGGAGGAAGCCTCTCCGCATTTTCAGCGTAAGGAAAATTTCCGGCGCGGTCATTCAGTTTGGTAAATTCAAGCGAAACTGATCAAGAAGCGGAGATCAAAACAGGAGGCGCACGGCTATGATAGCAGTCGATGTGCCGGGAAGGATTTTGCCTGACAAGAGTAACAAATATCTCCGTCCAGGCTGAAACGAAGATCGCGAAAAAGAAGATGCCGGTGACGACAAGGGGCAGAACCTGGGCTATGCAAAGGCTGCAATCGTCATGCTCCCGCCCATCATCATGATGATGGAGGGGAAGCACGGCGCCCAGATAGAAACAAAGGAATAGCGCGCACAGAGACGAGAGGGAACGGATCGTCTTCTTAACCGTACCGTGTCGTGGGAAGCGAAGCATAGATGATATAAATACCTTAATTGGTATACGGAATTCTATTACGGGTTCACTGAAAGGGATATTGCTGGATAGTTGGGGAGTGATACAGACTTCACCACTTCATGGGGAACTCATGGGAAGGAAGAAATTTTCACTCTAAAGGTGCATCCCCAAAATGGCCGTTTCAGCGTGGATTGAAACCGGGCGTTGAGATTGTGCGGCTCGCGGATTGGGCGGATTCGAGGGCGAGGAGATTGGAGGTTCGGTTCGATTAATCTTGTCAATCAATCTGCTGGCGAACCATGCAAAGGCAAATATCCAAATTGCTCATCACAAGGCGTTTTAATATCAACATATTCGAATGATAGCGTGATATTTTTCTTTAATGCATCATACAATTTCCTGCCTTCGGAATCCGAGGTGACGAAGCCATCGATTTCATTTTCAATGTCCGCTTGTGCAAGGAGTTTAATATCATTTATGACAACGGCGCGCTCGGTACCTGTAGGTGTTCCCTTACTAGCTTTCAACATAGCCATAAGTTGACCAGAGCGAACAGCATGGTTGAAATTGAATGGGAGGACTTGCATATTTCGAAGCGGAAGTTGATCGTACTGTCCTTTAACGCAGTATTCAGCAATTGAAATCGTTGAACATTTAAGGATAGTGTGTTCTTTAAGAAAATATTGAAAATATTCTTTTGCGTTACCATGTAAAGAATTGTTGCTATTCAAAAGCCGAATAAGAAAACTTGTGTCAAGCAATACGCAGTTAATATGCGGCTCCTCTCAGTTCGTGCAACCATTCATCAACATCGCCGATATCCGCCCAGCTGCTTTTTGCCTTTTCGATCAAGGAATTTAAGTACGGTTCATCAAAATCAGGAGCGTAGTCGATGAACTCAACGAATTTCAGGGAACTGGAATCAATTTCGCCAGTTGCAAGATTCTGACGGCCAGCAGCTCTCACTCCTAATGGTTTGTAGAGCGGATTGTGATCGTACTGTGCAAGTGTTTCCCTTGGGGTATTAATCCGAAAGGTTCCGAGACCGGTTACACTGACGTGCACATTTGGATTTGTTTTCCCACCCATGTTAGTAATGTCACCATAGAAGTAAAATTCCCCTGACACCCATTCATTTTCGGGAAGCGTATAGTTTGTTGAAGGATCGACAACGAGGTGGGCAGTATTGGGCTCAGAGGTTGAAATTTCAAAACTGTAATTCTGTTTTCGGGCGGTTTCCTGAAGCTCCGAGAAAGCTTTGGCTGTCGGATATTCGAGAAAATCAATCACCTTTTTTTCCCGTACCTGACCTAAAATGGCAGTGAAACCAATAACGGCCTGCATGGTAGTTTTAAAGATATGTCTTACGGAACCCTCTTTGATTTCGTAGGCAACGATTGGTCTGTTTTTCCTCTCCATTGCCGGAAAAAGAAGCTGTTCCGCTCGATCCAGCAAGCTGCGTAATTCGGAAATATCATACGTCTCCGGAGAAAGCGGCAACTGCCCCTTTATCCCCGTAATGCGTATTTCTATGAAGCCCCTGTTTTCCATGGTTTCTAAAATAAATATAACTAAGGTTTGATTTCACTATATATTACGAATAGCCTGCCTTAAATTTTCTTACCAATTCAATATCTCATAAATACGATTAACTTTAAAGTCTTTTTTCCTGAATCCGACCGCTAGATGCACCTATTCGGGCATTTCTATCGGTGCTGATCACTAACTTTGCCGCAATCTCATAATCGTTGCCTCGCCGGCGATCGGCACACGGCTCACGCCGGCGCAGGGCTCTTCATAGATCGACCTTCCCATTTTACCCAAAGGACGCATTATTATAGTTTCGGTTGCAGCAGCCGGTGTGCGTTGGCACCGTATTCCTGCGCAGTCGCCTGCCTGCAAGCAATTAGGCAGGCCATATCTGGACATAAAAACTGTCCTGAAGAGACTATTTGAAAAGGTGGATCGTCCCGCGACATTATCGTTCTCGTGACCCAAACCTTCTCTTGTGTAAATATTTTTGCGCCGATAGCGCAAAAAACGGCGCAAAAAAAGCGCAATTTTGGCCTTTAGTGCGTTTTACGCGGCTATTTTTGCGCAGCAGCGCAAAAAATGGAGTAAATCAGCGCAATTTTCATCGGGGAGACATCTGACATTTAAATGCCATTTAAACAGCCTTTAAATGTTTATTAAAACGCGCTTAAACGTGAAACCGCGCGGAAACGCCTATTTCGGTAAAAGTATTACGGTAAGGTTGCCTTTTGATAATTTCAAGCGGAAGACGCGCCGGGAGAGCCGGGAAATTTCTGCCTGTTTTGCCTCGGGGAAGATGAAAGAAGTAATTTAAAAAGCGCCGTAAGAATGTCGCCGCCTATGAAAAAAAAACCGGGTTCCGCGCCCCTTCCCTCTCCCGTTCCACCCGCTCCCGCCAGAGACGCGGGACCCGTCGGCGTCGCCCTCCTGATAATCGCCGTCGTCACCATCGCCGTTTACGCGACATCGGTACGCAATGAATTGACGAATTGGGACGATGACCGGTACGTGCTCCAGAACCCCCTGCTCGGCGACCTCTCCGCAACCACGCTGTCAAAAACCTTTTCGACATATTTCCAGGGAAACTATCACCCGCTCACCCTTTTGTCATTGGACATCGACTATGCGCTGTCCGGCAGAAATCCGCTCGCGTACCATATAGTAAACCTGCTGCTCCACCTCGGCAATACGCTCCTGGTTTTCTTGCTTCTTCTTATCCTCACCCGTGAGCGCCGCATTGCCTTTGTCGCCGCGCTTCTTTTCGGCGTCCATACCCTGCATGTTGAATCCGTGGCCTGGGTAAGCGAACGGAAGGATCTCCTGTATGCCGCCTTTTTTCTCGGCGGCCTTATATGCTATAGTAACTACTGTTTACGCAATCGCGGCGCGCTCTATGGGCTGTCGATCATGCTTTTTTTCCTGTCGCTCCTGTCTAAAGGCCAGGCGGCGGCAATGCCGCTCTCGGTCATGGCGATCGACTGGCTGTTGCGGAAAAAACCATTTTCGAGAAAATCCCTCCTCGAAAAGATCCCATTCTTCGCACTGGCTCTCGTATTCGGCATCGTGGCCATTTTCGCACAGCGCACCGGCGGCGCCATCAAGGAGGTCGCATGGATCTATCGCATCCCGGTGGCATGCTACGGTTACGCGGCCTATATTCTCAAATTGTTTCTCCCGATCCGCCTCGCGGCAATGTATCCCTACCCCTTTGCGGCGACCGGCGCGATTCCCCTTTCCTGGTTCCTCTCCTCCCTCGGACTTCTCGCGTGCGTCGGAATCCTGTTGGTCCGAAGCATCAGAAAAGGCGACAAACTGACCGCCTTCGGAATCATTTTTTTTACCGTCACCATCGCTTTTACGCTCCAGCTTCTGCCGGTCGGCAGGGCAATCATGGCCGATCGCTATACCTATATTCCCTCGGTGGGATTCTGCCTTGTCATGGCCGCAAGCTACCGCCTGGTGGCGGCCCGCTCCGCCCTGAAAAAAACGTGGTTCGTCTGCGTGGGCGCGTATATCGCCCTGCTTTCGATGCTCACATGGCAACGTGTCGGCGTATGGCACGACAGCTTTACTCTCTGGACCGACTGCATCGCCAAGGAGCCCGCCGCATTCGAAGCGTATGCCAATCGCGCGCTCGCGCGGATGAACGTGTACCACGACGATGAAGGCGCCATCCGGGATTGCTCGATATCCCTCCAATTTGTCACGAAGAACGCCCCCGCCCTTACCTGCCGCGGCGTTGCTTTCTATGATGAATCGCAGCGCGAAGGCAATCCGGCGGTAAAGCGGCAGCTGCTGAACGCGGCGGTTTCGGATCTGCGCGCCTCAATGAATATCGTGCCCGACCAGCCCAACGAGAGAGTCTGCCTTGGAAACTGCGACCTGGATCTTGGAAATCTTCAGGATGCCCTGGCGGACTTCAAAGCGCTGCTCGCGCTTCATCCTGATAATTCCATGGCGCTTTGCAAAATCGGTTTCTGTTTTTTTCGCCTGAACCAGCCGGACAGCGTCATTTATTACTGTTCAAAGGCTGCGGCGATCGATCCCCATTCCGCTCTCGCCTTGGGGAACCTCGGGCTCGCCTATCAGCAGAAGGCTGACTATGTCCGGGCGGCGGATTTCTATGAAAAAGCGCTCACGATCGATCCTAAAATCGACCCGGCATACCTGAGCAACTTTGTCGGGATCTGCCTCTATCTGCATGATCCGGAGCGAGCGAACCGAATTCGATCGTCCGGACGATAGCGGGACCTTCATGACATCACGCCATGCTCATCAATGATTCGGGCGAGTTCTCTTTCTGTGGAGCCACGCAGCGGTGCAGCGGTAACTTCCCCAGACCGTCGCTGCGCACGCAACCCCAAACACGGCTCCGCCAGCCACGTCGAGCGGGAAATGGGCGCCCACATAGACGCGGGAGAAACCGATAAGGCCTGCAAAAGTAAAAAACCAGACGCCGAACCTCGGGTAGAAAAAAGTCAGCAACATGGCCTGGCCGAACATGTTCATGGCGTGGTTGGACGGGAAGGAGAACGAACTCTTGAAGCCGAGGAGAAAACGGCCGCCTTCGATAAAGGCATGCGGATTGCACGGCCGAAGGCGATGAACCATCGGCTTGATGAGATCGGTCGCGAGCTGATCGGTGAGAGTCACGGTCACGAGAGCAAGGCCAAGCACCAGAAGACCGTTTTTCTTTTCAAAGATTAAATAAATGATGGCGGCGGCGATGCCCGGAACGATCCAGAATCTGCCGTTGGTTATGGTGACGAACAGGGCATCCAGAACCGGATTCGACAGTCCACGATTAATAAAGAGGAAGAGCGAGGCATCCCAGGAGAGAAGCGAGTGGAGCATCATCGGCAGCCATGTCAGGGTGATGAAGAATCACGGCTTGCACCGGAAGCCGGTGCGATGTCGTGTACCCCGTCGGCATAGCGGAATTGGAAGGCGCCGGCTTGTCTGGCAACATCCGGGTTTTTCGGCGTTTCAGCGGATTTTGATGAATCATGTTTTTGTACGAATCGCAGGGTTGCGGTATCGGAGGAACAGGCCGAATCGCGGCGATGAAGAGCCGCCTGCACGGGCTGACGCTTGGGTCGAAACGCGAAGATAAGCCTCGCGTTGATGGAGCCGAGTTTGATTTTTGATTTGATCTTTATCGGCATCTTGATCGCATCGTCCGTCAACCAGATCTCAAACCCGTTTTTCTTGTTGAACGTGCCTTTATCATCCGAAATCCTCGGCAGGATATCGAGGCAGGCTATTGCCTTGCCGTTTATGTCCATGGTATCGCGGCCCTTGCAGAAAAAATTGATGGTTCGCAGCTTCTTGTCCACGCAGATCGGCAGCGAAAAGGTATCACCCGGTCCAAAGGTCCGGCTTCGCAGGTAGTAAAATATCGAAAGGTAATCGTTGGTAAACTTCGACGAACTCATTGCCGGTAATTTGCTGTCGTTGATATGTGCGGAATCGCGGAGATGGTCGAAGAGAATCCAGTTGTCGGCTTTATAGCGCTTTCCTTCGCGGAGGTGCTCCTCGAAGAAAAGCGGGTAGAGTCCATCGGCATCCACGGTTGAGACCACGTTATCCCGCATCCGGTAGAAGGTGCTGACGATTCCTCTCGAAAGAGCTTTACCGTTCAGCCGGATAGTGCGGGTTGCATCATCAGGCTCGGCCGTTAAAACGACATACCCGGCCCTGAAGGGACCCCAGCCGATATCGTAAACAAGAACTTCCCCGCGCGCAAAACTCTGTTCCGGGACACTCCTCAGCGGCGAGGCGGGGAAGACCACATTAAAGGCGCCTTTAACGGAATCAATAAAGGTTTTATTGAATTTCAGCGTGTCGACGAACCGGGCAGCCTCCTGCCAATTGACATTATTATCCGCCTCGTCGTCATTGAACGTCCCGGCACGGGCAGCGGCAAAATTCAACAGCAGCAGGGCAAAGAGCGCGTAATGGTATCTCTTTTTATCCATAAAAAACATCTCGTTTGAATGACGATTACCGTTGAATCCGATGGTCCCGTGCAAACGCTTCAAAGCTTCGATCATACGTTTTTTCCCCGGAAGCGGTAAAATAGCAGCCGGGAAGTTCGCGGGCGTCCCGATGGTACACAATGCATTCACAGCATTTGCCATGACGGGAACACGGATAGGTGCATGAACATTCCACGAGTTTTTTCTGATGTGCGCACCCGACCATCGTTTGCCCCCCTACTTTCTGATCCACGCATTCCTTATTCTATATTACATTACCATCCGCCTTTGCCATTATTGTAACCAGTTCGTTAAAACCAACCGTCGGCTTCCAACCAAGAACTTTTTTCGCCTTGGACGGATTGCCCTGCAAAAGGTCGACTTCGGTGGGCCGAAAATATTTCGGATCGATCCGCACGCGAACTTTTCCGGTTTTCGAATCAATCCCTTCTTCCTGAATGCCGTTCCCCTGCCACTCAATCGGCATGTCGAAGACATCGAAGGTTTTTTCGATGAACTCCCGGACCGAATGAGTCTCGCCGGATGCAATCACGTAATCGTCCGGCGAATCCTGCTGCAGCATGAGCCACATGGCGCGTACATAATCCGGCGCATAGCCCCAATCCCGCCTGGCATTGAGGTTGCCTATATACAGGCACTCTTTGCGACCCGCTTTGATGGCTGCGGCGGTAATGGTGATCTTGCGGGTAACGAAGTTTTCTCCGCGCCGCGGAGATTCATGATTGAATAGAATGCCGTTCGAGGCGTGAAGGCCATACGCTTCACGGTAGTTGACCACGATCCAGTACGCATAGAGCTTTGCCACGCCGTAAGGTGATCGAGGGTAGAAGGGGGTCTTTTCCGACTGCGGCACCTCCTGCGCCTTGCCATAGAGTTCTGAGGTTGAGGCTTGATAAAACCGACACTTGATGCCGGTCTCCCTTATTGCATCGATGAGACGCAGCGTCCCGACCGCGTCCACATCGGCGGTATACTCCGGGACATCGAAGGAGACCTTCACATGCGACTGCGCGGCCAGATTGTAGATCTCATCAGGTTGCACGCGTTCGAGCATGCGGTTCAGGTTGCTGGAATCGGTCAGATCGCCATAGTGAAGGAAAAAGCTCAATTGCTTGCCATAAGGGTCTTTGTAGATGTGTTCAATCCGCTCGCGGTTGAATGAACTCGCCCGCCGGATCATGCCGTGAACCTCATAATTTTTTTCCACGAGCAGTTCGGCCAGGTAGGAGCCATCTTGTCCTGCGACACCGGTAATGAGCGCTTTTTTCTTCACGGATCCCTCCATGCAATCCTTTGCCCTGCCCTTCGATTTAGAGTAAATTTTTGAAGGGGGGAGCTGCAATTTATTTTAGAAAATACTTCAGGCCGGGTCGATCCCAGCGTTGCTATCAAGGATGCATATCGCCTGGAACGTTGGATAAAAGTGATGGGGAGCTGTATTTTTTTGCCATGCAGAATGCACTGAAGAAACACCTTCGTTTCATCATGCTCATCAAGGTTCGCGAACAACCGCTCGTCTGCGCACTTCTTATGGGTATGGGTATAGTTGTTTTCCTGGGAACCGCCGGCGCGTGGTACGTCTTCCGCCTCTCACAGAATCTGCCCACTCTTTCCCAACTACAGAATATCCAGCAGCCCCTTGCCTCAAAGGTGCTCGATAAAGATGGTCGGATCGTCCATGAGTTCGGTATCGAGCGGCGAAGCTTCGTTCCTCTTGACAAGATCCCGATAAGCCTTCAGAACGCCGTGGTCGCCATAGAAGATCGCAAATTTTACAGGCACTGGGGCATAGATATCCGAAGGCTTCTCCAGGCGGCGGTTATTGATGTCGTCAGACACGGATACGAGCAGGGCGCATCGACCCTTACCCAACAGTTGGCGCGAAACCTGTATCTTACCGCCAAACCCTCAATGGAACGCAAGATCAGGGAGGCGCTTACCGCTATCCAGCTCGAATCGTGTTACACCAAAAAAGAGATTCTCGAACTTTACCTCAATCAAGTGTGTTTCGGCGGCGGCGCCTGGGGAGTCGAAGCGGCAAGCGAGCAGTATTTCAGCAAGCATATAACCGATCTTGATCTTAATGAGTGCGCCACGCTCGCTGGCATTATCCAGACCCCCGAACGGTATCGGCCCGATAAAAAAGAAAACCTGCACCGGTGTACCATCCGGCGTAATGCCGTACTCCGCGCAATGGCGGAAATCAATGCCATCGATAAAAACCTCTGTTCTTCAACGATGGCAATGCCCATAGTCACCCGGCTTTCGGCAGAATTCAGCAATACCAGTGGCTATTTTCTTGAGATGGTGCGAAAGCATATCTCGGATAAATTCGGCGACGATGTGCTCTATAATGGCGGACTTACCATTTATACCACTCTGGATCTCTTAGGTCAGGAGGCTGCCGAAAAAGCCGCTGCCGATGAAATCTCCTCTCTCCAGGCCCGGCTGAACGGCATGTTTGTGGATTCCACCGGCACCGCACGCAAGCATAAGATCCCCCGCAAAACTTTCCTGGCCAATTTTGACTCCCTTTACGCCCGATTCAGCAATGAGTACCAGGATCTGGGCGATTCCCTCAAGCTGCGTAAAGCCCAGATTGCGGTAGTAGCGCTCGATGCGACGACCGGCGGCATCCGGACGCTTATCGGCGGCAGGAATTTTGAAGAGAGCAAATTCAACCGCGCGACCATGGCGCTGCGGCAACCCGGCTCCGCCTTCAAGCCGTTTGTCTATACGGCCGCCATGGAACACGGTTTCTCTCCGGCGAGCGTCGTGCTCGATCAGCCAGTCACGCTGCAAACGCCGGAAGGTGAATGGCGGCCGGAAAACTATGATCATGCCTTCCACGGCCCCACCACCATCCGCCGGGCCTTAGCGCTGTCTGTCAACATGGTCGCGATCCAGGTCATTATGAAAATCGGACCGCAAATGGTCGTGAATTATGCACGCAAGATGGGGTTCAGCCATACTCTTCAGGCGATCCCTTCACTTGCCGTAGGAGCATGCGAGGTCACGCCCATGGAGATGGCATGCGCCTACCAGATCTTCGCAAACCGGGGCATCGCGGTCAAGCCGTGGTTTATCGAAAAGATAGTGGACAAATCGGGCAGGGTTCTCGAACAGCACACGCCCGAGGCGCACGAAGTGCTTTCGCCGCAGACCGCTTTTCTCATGGCCTCTCTTCTCAAGACCGTTGTCTGCTGCGGCACGGCATCCGAAGTTCCGGCCATGGGATTCACCCGTCCGGCGGGGGGAAAGACCGGCACGACGAACGACTATTCCGATGCATGGTTTGTCGGCTTCACGCCGCAGACAGTTTGCTGCGTATGGACCGGCGTTGACGAGCGGCGATCGCTCGGGCCCGGCGTCACCGGCGCAATGGCCGCGGTTCCGGTGTGGGTGCCCACCATGATCGTCCTCCATCGCCACTTGCCCGAGATGGACTTCGACATGCCGGAAGGCATCAAGATGGAAAAGCTCTGTGATGAATCGCACCTCATCGCCACCAACGCCTGTCCTAACGTTAAAACCGACTACTTTCTGAGCGACGCGGTCGTCGATACCTGCACTCTGCACGGTACGGGCCGCGCCGCCAGAGTTGAAAAAAAAGATATCTTCGGCACAACGGCCATTGATGTAAAACAAAAAGCAAAGAAGAAAACCCAGCTGTTTTAACCGAACCTTTTGCGAAACGGGTACATTTTTTACCGAAGGGGGGTTGCTATGATGGCTCTACAAAGAAGTACGATGCTTGCGGTCTTATTGACGTCGACGGGATTTGCCGGCATAGGGTCCCAGCAAGAAGCCCGTTGCATCGGATTCTTCCCGATCGCTTTCCGGCCGATCCCGGTCACGCTCGACAGCCTGAAGCAGGCCAGCGTCCGGGCAGAAGCCCGGATAGCAGCGGGCCGGAAGCCGTCGCTCGTGAGGGTAGGCGCATTAGTCAATAACTCGTTCTCGGCCACCGACCTGAAGAGCTATGGATGGCGCCTCATCTCCCGGATAGGCAACGTGGTGACCCTCGAAGGGAGTCGTGAGTCCGCACCCTATCTCGGCGCGCTCACGGGAATCCGGTATGTCAAAATGCCGTCGCGCGTCTATCCCGTCATGGACTCGGCGCGAAGAGACTCCTACGTCAACCAGCTCCAAAAAACCGTGCCCGGCTGGACCGGACCCCGGTTAACCGGCAAGCATGTGCTCTACGGTCTCATCGACACCGATTTCGACACCCATCACAAGGCCTTCCAGGATTCGAACGGCATCACGCGGTTCGTTGCTGTCTGGGACCAGAACGATTCCACAAGGAAATACCCCGACCGATTCGGCTACGGTTCCATTGCCAATCACCGTCAACTTTTAACCGACTCTCTCTTCAGCCTTCACCAGGGTTTCCACGGCACCTGCATGGCGAGCTACGCAGCCGGATCGCAGTGGAGCTGCCCCTTCTATGGCGTTGCGCCGGATGTATCGATTGCCGGCGTGGCAATGGACACCTCGGACCAGGGTATCATCGACGGCCTCTCCTGGCTGTTTTCGCTGGCCGATTCGCTTAATCTCCCCTGCGTGGTGAGCATGAGTCTCGGCTCGCCCGAGGGACCGCACGACGGCACCTCACTTGTCGATCAGGTCATCGATTCCGTTTCCCAGAAACCGGGTCATATTGTTGTCGGGGCAGTGGGCAACGAAGGCGCCAACCTGCACGCGCATGTACCGCTCCAGCCGGGATCGGGGCAGTCAATTGGAACCTGGTTGTCACAGTTATATGCGGATAACGTCTACTTATACGGCATTGAAATGTGGGGCGAGGCGGGCGATACCTTCACCGTTAAGTTTAACATTCTGGACACCGCCGCCAACGTCTATTACAAATCGATTGATAGTCTCTCCACTTCGAAAGGAAAAGCCGGACAGCAGCTTAATTATGAACCGATTTTGATTACTTTCGTTGACAGCACGACCAAGAAACGCGATACGGTCGTCTTCCCCGAGTTGCTGACGGAGGATGCCAGCTCACTCAACGGCAAGCCCCACTTGCAGGCATATATGTATACAAGTAATCCCAAGCTCCACTTCGGCGTATCGGTCACCGTAGCCGGGAAGAGCGGCGGCACAGTGCAGGCGTGGAGCCTTTACCAGAATGCGTTCCAGAGCTACCAGGTTGCCGGCTTCATCGATGGCGATACTACGATGTCGGTCACTGAACTCGGCGGTACAGCAAAAGACAATATCACGGTCGGTGCATACTATGACAATTTGGTCATACAGCTCTATAATTCGACGTGGTTTGGCATCAACACCGGACTCTATGATTTCGCGCCATATTCCGGCCGCGGTCCGACAGCCGACGGCCGCATAAAGCCCGATATCACGGCGCCGGGGTCGCAGGTGATCGGCGCCATGGCCAGGGATATAGATACCACGAATTTCAATATCGCCTACTGGCCCGATTATCCCTTTGACACACTCGACTCGCGTTATGCGGCAGCCGGCGGCACCTCATGCACGGCACCGATTGTCGCAGGCATTGTGGCGGATATGCTGCAAGCCGACTCGGTGGTCACCTACAGTCAGGCACGCGAGCTCCTGCAGGAAACCGCAACGACCGATACCGCCACTGGCATAATCACGGCGTCGACGTATAACAACCTATGGGGAGCGGGCAAGGCAAATGCCCTTGGAGCGCTGGGAAAACTTCTCGGCATCAGCGCAACCCTCCCGACTGCACGCGGCGATATCCGGTCTTCTCTGGGGCTGAAAAAACTGCCGGGCAACCGGCTGCTCTTTACCGGGGTTCTCCGCTCTCCAACCGAGCGCCTTATCTTCGAATACTTCTCGGTCAATGGCCGCCTGAGCCGGAAACTCCTTCTTGCCAAAGGAGTAACGGTCGATTCGTATAACTCACTGCCTTGCGGGATCTACCTTGCACGCGTGCGGGACGGAAGCCAGGTCCTCTCTGAAACGACTGTTTCGATGGTGAATAAAGAGTAACTCAGCCGACCGTCCGGCGAAGTCCGGGGAGCGCGGCGAGCGCCGCGGTTGCAAGACCCGAGAGCAGGAATGCGCTGCCTGCCGTGAGCGGAATGGCAAGGATCGGGTGCATCGTGGTCGCGGTTATTCCCCACGATTCCATCAGTTTGAGAATCGCGGGATGGACCAGATAGATGCCGAAGGTCAGGTTCGCGGCGCGTGAGGTCCACCGCTCTCCGAGAATCGGTTCCGTAAATCGTCGCGCAAGCGCGAACAGGGCAAGCGACATGGGCACAACCGTGATGCTGGTAAAGCTGTAAAAATAGAAGTGAATTTCATCCTGTTCACCCGCAAGAAGGTACGAACCGAGGACCGACGCAAAGCCGGCAGCGCCGACAATGGTCCAAAGAAACCATCTCCGCCTGCCTGGCGCCATTGCCGCAATCAGGTACCCGGCGATGCAGTAAGGCATGAAACTAAAGAAACTGCCGATGAAAATCGAATAATGACCCCCATGCGGGCCGCCAAACGACCAGACCGCGCTCGATACGATCGCAATTGCAAACCAAACAGCGCACAGGAGACGAAGATCTGCGGATGGAGCAGCCTTCACGCAGAAACGCACAAGGGGCATAAAGAGATAGAGGCCGACCAGCATATACAGATACCACATATGGTAGTAGGGATTCCCGGCCACGATATCGGCGACAAGTCTGGCCGACTCGTTCCGAAGCGCGCCGGAATCGTGCAGGAAAGGCAGTAGCCGGATAAGGGAGTAAATGGCCGTCCAGAAAAAGAGCGGGGTGATAATACGACCGAACCGCTTGCGGTAGAATATGGCAACGTTTTCGCTCTTCTGCGGGTTCAGCAGAAGCACCCCGCTGATCATGAGAAAAAACGGCACGCTCCAGCGAGAAAAAGCATTATAAAGGTTTCCGGCTAGGAGATATGAAGCATGCGGTCCAGCGTAGTGATAGACGATGCTGCCGGCGGTATGAAGGAAGACTACCGCAAAGCAGGAAACGATGCGGGCGTTGTCAAGCCAGTGCAGCGTTAATCGGGGTTGCGAATCAGTCATGAGCCGATGGATCCGTTCGAAAAGCCGTTTCGAGCCGAAACGGCCTGTTAAAAAAATACATGCGGTCATCGCGGCGGCAGGAGCAGGTTATTTGGGAAAAATCGTATATTTTGTTTTTTGCCTCATCATCGAAATAAGAGGGCATTTTAATTTCCAACTTTTCAGGAGGATCAATGGCGAGTATTAAAGGAACACGAACGGAAAAAAATCTTCTCGCGGCATTTGCCGGAGAATCCCAGGCGCGAAACCGCTACTCCTATGCCGCAAGTGCAGCCAGAAAAGAAGGGTACGAACAGATTGCGGCGATTTTTCTCGAAACCGCCGAGCAGGAGAAGCAGCACGCCAAGCGTTTCTTCCGTTTTCTCGAAGGCGGAATGGTAGAGATCAGCGCCGTCTATCCGGCAGGAACGATCGCGTCAACGGTCGAAAACCTTCGCGCGGCTGCGGCCGGTGAGCATGAAGAACATACGGAGCTCTATCCGAAATTCGCGCGGATTGCCAAAGAGGAGGGCTTTCCGCAGGCGGCATCGCAGTTCACGTTGACCGCAAAGGCCGAGGCCCACCATGAAGAGCGGTACCGCATGCTTCTGGCGAATCTCGAAACAGGCTCGGTTTTCCGCAAATCATCGAACACCAAATGGATTTGCCGCGAGTGCGGCTACGTTCACGAAGGTCCCGAGGCGCCGGGGAAATGTCCTTGCTGCGATCATCCGCAGGCATTCTATCAGGTTCTGGTTGATTCGTACTAGGTATCGTTGAGTTGCCGGCCATTGACACGAAGGAGATGTTGCGTTCTGTCTCCGCGGCGTCAATTATTCTTTTTACCATTAGCGTAGCGCGCCGCATGAAAAGACTCCCCGCTTTTATAGCCGGATTTCTGCTTGCCAGCGTTATTTTTCTTCTGGCGCTCCTCAGCCAGATCCGACTCCGGCATGAGGCCGAAACCAATGCCCGTCTTGCCTTTGCCGGGCAAATGGTCCGGATTGCAATAGAGCAAAAAGAGCGTGATATCGCCGAGCGACTCGCTGCCTTTGCGGAAGCGACGAAATCCGACCAGATGTTCTCCCTGCGCCTTTTTGCCGAAAATAACCCGACCGCTCCGGAAGTGAACGCCCGTGCATCAAAATTCCTCGGACCGATGGGATTTTCCTTTCTCGACATCACCGACTCGGCCGGCACCATCCTGTCATCGGGCCGCTTTCCCGCAAGCGCCGGCAACTCGATAGCAAAAAAGATGACGCAACTCTCCGGCGAACCCCGATTTATGGAGGACAATCTGATGGGTGTCGCTGTGCCGACCCTGCAGGCAGAAGCCTCATTCAAGGTAGCCGATTGTATTACTTTCCATGCTCTGGGCGGGATCAATATCGACAGCGCACTGCTCTCGAGGCTTTCGCCCTGCGAGGGGGTAACGGTTTTCCTGCGCTACGATACGACCATTATGGGCTTGCCGAATGTGCAGAAAATATCCGACGTCAGAAATCGCCGCATCATGATCAACGATAAGGAGTACCCGGCCGTGCAAATGCCCTTTTCGACCGTTGATGGAAAGGCCGAGCCAATCCTCATCGTGGTGCTGATGAAGGAGAGCCGGAGATAAAATTGTCGAGCGGGCCTTTTGAGTTTATTTCCTCGACCGAAACAACGAAACGGATCATGCGCACGGTTATCACTGAACTCTTTTGCAGTGGAATATCTCTTCACCGCCGATGACTCCATATTTGACCTGCTCAACCGCACTAAGTTGTTCAAAATAATCGACCTCGGTTACTTCAAATCCGGCGTATTCGAACCTTTGGGCAGCGTCGTTACCATATACACGGACATGGTCCGCCTGCCCGAAAAGCTTCAAACGATCCGCGTCGGACGTAGCCAGTGGATCTTCAAGGGTGATTCTGCGGGAATGATCTATCGGCACGCCGATTATCGCCCAGGCCCCGGGTTTCAGAATCCTCCGCATTTCTCGTAAAGCCTGCAGGTCATCGGAAACATGTTCGAGAACATGCACGCAGAGAAGGCAATCAAAGCTTTCCGACTCCAAGTGGAGATCCGTAATGTCCATCCGGTAGTCAGCGAGATTATTACTCCTGTCGACACTGACGTACTCTAAGCGCGGCATATTCTTCAGTATGCGCAGAAAGCAGAATTCGGGTGCAATGTGCAGGAATCGTCTCGGGCCGGCCCGGAAGTCGGTTTCCCGTTGCAGGTAGAGCCAAAGCAACCGGTGTCGTTCGAGTGAAGAGCAGCGCGGGCATGCGGCATTGGGCCGTTTGACGGTTCCCGCGGAAAGAAACCGCTTGAATCTTCCTCCGCAGAGGGGACATTCGTACCGGCTGCCGGTTAAAAGAGTGGCGCGAAGGGCATAGTAAGCGGAGCGCGTGAAAAAAAGAGTTTTGGATTTTATGTACATAACGATGATCGCGGATGATAGGGGATGGGTAGAATTTGCTCAAGTCAATTGAATTGCCGTTTCCTACACTGAAATTCCTCCAAAAGGTTGTATATTTCAGAGATATTATTCGATCATAGACCGAAGAAAGCATAGGCCGACAAGGACTTCATGTCAATTCGCATCATCGTGCTGGTGCTTTATTTTTTTTCAGGTTTCAGCGCGCTTGTCTACGAAATTACGTGGGCGCGCATGCTCGGCCTCATCATCGGCACGACCGTTGCCTCCTGGGGAACGGTACTTGCCGTCTATATGGGTGGCATGGCGCTCGGCGCCGCGATCGGTGGAAGGATTGTTGACCGGATATCGCGCCCCTTCCACCTTTTTGCGCTGTGCGAAGCAGGCATCGGGCTTTTCGGGGTCGCTTCGCCTGCATTACTGCACCTTTCCCAGAGAGTAGTTGTCGCTGTTCTGCCTTTCTTTACAGCAGCGCCATCGGCTCCAATCGTAACCCGCGTGATCGTCGCCGGCGGCTTGCTTGCCATCCCGACCATGCTGATGGGCTGCACTCTTCCCGCAGTAAGCCGTACACTTTTTTCAAAAAAACGTCCGTTCAGCGATGACCTCGGTAAAATATACTCTGCTAATACGTTTGGCGCGGTTGCCGGCTCCCTTGCAACCGGCTTTGTGCTGCTCCCCGTACTCGGCATGTCTTCATCGCTTTTCCTGGCCGCCGGAATAAACTTTGCCGTCGCCGTTGCAGCACTTTTTTTCGCTCCTCGCCGTCGCGACAGCGGCCCGGACAGGGTCTCTTTTATAGGAACCGTGAAAATACCCGCATCCTATGTACTACCGGCATGGCTTTTCCCTTCGGTACTTGCATGTTCCGGATTCTGCGCAATGGCGTACGAAATTTTGTGGAGCCGGGGGTTGGTCTTCTTTCTAAGCAGTACTACCTACGCCTTTACAACGGTGCTCAGCGTGGTTCTCGCGGGGTTGGCTTTCGGAGGAATAATCGCGACCATAATTGCGAAAAAGGCTAATAACTTTAAGGTTAATAATTCCGTTGCCTGGATTGCCGCGTTACAGCTGGGCATTGGTCTTTTCGGATTTGCTTCGCCGTGGGTTTTACAGCATATCGATCAGGTCATCCATTTCGCAGAAAGTCACATGGTCCAATCGTGGCGATTGTGGCTGACGATACGGTACCTCGTCTGTTTCACCATAATTTTCCCTCCGGCTCTCTGCATGGGCGCGACATTTCCTTTTGCCATCGGAGTCTCGATCAAATCGTTCCCTTTCGCCGGCCGGACGGTCGGCTATCTGTCGTCGTTAAATACCATCGGCGGAATTGGAGGCGCGCTGACGGCGGCATTTCTGCTCATTCCGGTCGCGGGAATTCAGCGGTCATTCATAATAATTGCTGTTCTCAACGGTGCGGCAGGATTGGTGGCTTTACGCGCAGGGATTCGCTGTTCACTAAGGATCATAACCGCCGGCATCACCGCAACGGCGGCGCTGCTCGTTCTTTCCCTCGTTTTTGTCGGCAGAAATCCGATGATCTTTTACAGCAGCGTGGTACGTCGTGCGGAAATCCCCGTTTCAGTGGTGTCGTGCAAGGAGGACGAAACCGCAAGCGTGGCGGTTCTGAAAACCGAACGCGGCAGCATCCTCAATATCGACGGGTTCAACGCTGCAGGAACCTACCGTTACGAATACATGCATCTGCTGGCACATCTGCCGGCAATGCTTTCACCGGCGCCGGATACGGTACTCGTTATCTGCCTCGGCACCGGCACTACCTGTGGAACCGTGAGTCTCTACCCTGTCGTCAAAAGGGTGGATTGCGTGGAAATCTCACCGGCGGTCATCGCATCGGTGCGCGCCTTCTCCGATGTTAACTATAACGTTACGGATAATCCGAAAGTCCACCTCATGTGCGGCGACGGCAGGAACCATCTCCTCACCACGCGGCGTCGCTACGATGTTATTACGCTCGAACCCATGCATCCTTATCTGGCCTCGGCGACCAATCTCTATTCCAGCGATTTTTACCGGTTGTGCCGGCAACGGCTTTCCGAGCACGGCGTCATGGCGCAGTGGGCGCCGATGCATATATTGTCATCGCGCGAATACCGCATGCTTATCGCTGCTTTTGCATCGGTGTTCACGCATACGTCGCTCTGGTTTCTGGGCACCGAAGGGGTGCTCATCGGCACCATGGATTCCCTGCGGATCGATGTCACCGCACTTAAGCTGAGAATGGCGTCGGATGCCGTCAGGAGCGATCTCGCGAGGATATCGCTGGATAGTCCCGAGCGGTTATTGTCCTGCTTTCTTATGGACGAGCAGCGAGTCAAGGAGTATGTGAAGGATGTTCCCGTCATCAGCGATGATAAGCCCCGCATCGAATTCTCGGCGCCGCATAATTTGGTCATCCCTGTACAGCGGATGTGGCTCGATAATATGAACGAACTGCTGAAGCGCCGTGTTTCGGTCCTGCCTCGCCTTATCAAAGTCGACAGCAGCATGGCGGCGGGGATAAACCGTTGCGCAGAAGCTTCATCAATGATCATGAAAGCGGAAATTTTGAATGCGCGGCAGCAGTTTCTTCATGCGGTGATCGCCGCAGATTCCGCTCTGATGCTCATGCCGGATGACACCACGGCAACAATGATCAGACAGGAGGCTCTCGGCAATGCCGTGCTGTGGTGCCTGAACAACGCACGCCGCCTTCGCAGCCAAGGACTCCTTCCCCAGGCGGAACAGGCATACTTGCAAGCGATCGCTGTCGATTCCCTGTGCGCTCCGGCCCATACCGAGCTGACGACGCTTTATAACTCCCTCGGAATGATTGAAAAAGAGCTGGAGCATGCGCAAAAAGCCGTGATGTCTGCGCCGAACGATCCGGGAATGCATACCAATCTCGCCGTTGTCTATATGAATCTCAATCGTCCGGCCGAAGCCGAAGCCGAACTGCTCCGCGCGGTCAGCAGCAACGAAACGTATGGCCGCGCGCACTACTTTCTCGCCATGCTATACCGGGAAACCGGCCGGATCGAACAGGCTCAGGCTGCGATAAAGCGCGCTCAAGAACTGGGATACCGTCCGCCAACGCAATGATTACTAATTATATTCAGGACACCATTTAATGTTTTCGCATAATTTCAAGTATGTAGTAACCAGTGAATAACTTTAGGACTCTAAAAAGACGTCATGATCTCTGTATAAAAAAGAAGTTTTTGTATCCTGCGCGTCTCTCTGGCAGTGAATGGTGAATTATGAGGATAAAGGGGCTTGAGACATAAAAAGGAGGGGCGACCCCCAAGGGGTCGCCCCTCCTTTTTAAATGCCTGCGTCCTTACTTATACACTACGTCTATCGTACGTTGACAACTTCCTTGGTTTCCTGCATCTCGCCAGCCCGGATCTTCAGGAAGTAGACCCCGGTGGATGCCTTAGTCCAATCATGGAACAAGGTATGACTCCCGGCGGCCATTTCTCCCCGCAGCAGGGTAAACGACTCACCCTTCGGATTGACCAGCGTTACCGCGACGTTGTTCGCTTGCGGCAAAGTGTAGGAAATCATGCCGGATTTCATATTTACAGCAATGCCGAACGCGGATTTCGCCGGCTGGGCAAGGTGGTCAACCCCCACGGTTGAAGTTCCGACTTCTATTAAAACACCATTAGCATCGATCGTGAGGGGGGTGCCGAACGTGATCTGGTACTCGGACGCATCGGCGGGGTTGACCGCAATCGTGGCCCCCGTAACAGGGCTGCCGCCTACAGCCGGCTTATTAATCGCCACGTTTGCCGCGTAAAGATTCTTCGTATAAAAGGTGTT
>Ga0181530_10002153_pt1 | contig 23864 bp, 14 predicted proteins | sample PEATcosm2014_Bin_42_FD_119769 | JGI IMG/M metagenome (GOLD analysis project Ga0181530, IMG submission 119769) | Peatland microbial communities from MTU Mesocosm Facility, Houghton, MI, USA - PEATcosm2014_Bin10_60_metaG | ecosystem: Environmental > Terrestrial > Soil > Wetlands > Peat | place... | reverse complement strand
GATCACCGGGCGTGCCGCTCCCCGCACCGGTCTCGCCCTCCGGATCACCGGCCGTGCCGGTGCCCGCACCGGGCACGCCGCGTGCGGCCTCGTCGAGCGCCTCCCGCACCGCCGTCAGCAGCGGCCGCAGCGACGACACCGCCTGAAGGTCACGCAGGCCGGGCGTGTTGGGCGAGCTGACGTTGACCACGACGTAGCTGGCCACCCCGGCGACCAGCCGGGCGCTGGCCACGTAATCCGCGATCGCCTTCTCCGGCGGCACCACCTTTGTCTTGCCGATGTTGACCCCGACAGCCACCGGAGGGGAGCCGCCCCGGGTGCGCCAGGTCCGCCAGGTCCGCCAGGTCCGCCGGGCCCGCCTGGCCCGCCGCGCCCGGCGGATCCGGTCCGCGCGCCGCTGCAGGCGTTCCGCCGCGGCCGCCGCCCCCGCGTTGTTGAAGCCCATCCGGTTGATCAGCGCCCGGTCGGCCGGCAGCCGGAACATCCGGGGTCGCGGATTACCCGGCTGAGCCTGGGCCGTCACCGTGCCGACCTCCACGAACGCGAACCCGAGCGCGCCGAGTGCGTCGGCGCCCCGGGCGTCCTTGTCGAACCCGGCGGCCAGCCCCAGCGGCCCCGGCAGGTCGAGCCCGAGCGCCCGTACCCGCAGCACCGGGTCGCGCGGCGTGAACCACCGCCGCAGCAGCCAGTCACCGCCAGGCATCGCGCCCGCGACGCGGATCAGCCAGAACCCGGCCGCGTGCGCCGTCTCCGCCGGGAGACGCCGCAGCAGCACCCGGTACACCAGCCCATACACGGCTCCATGGTGGCACTCACCGCAGCCCCTACGCTGCGCTTCCCAGGTGGACCAGGGCGGTGTGCAGGGCGTCGGCGGACGGATGAACGTGCCCGTCCACCGACTACTGCTATCAGGTTCGACCGCTGCGCTGCGCCGAGCAGAACCGCCGTGGCCGTCAGAATGTCCGGATCGCGATTTCGGCGGGTGCGGCGAGGAGTTCCCCGATCTCCGGGTCCAGGCGGCTGAGCGTGATGGAAGTGCCGGCCATGTCCAGGGAGGTGCAATAGTTGCCAACGTAGCTACGCCGGACATTGATGCCGCGCTGCGCCAACTGCTCGTGCGCGTAACCATACAGCAGGTACAGCTCGCTGACCGGGGTGCCGCCGAGCCCGTTCACCATAAGGGCTACGTCGTCACCCGGACTGAAGGGCAGGTCGGTGACGACTGCTTCGAGCAACTCGTCAACGATCTCGTTAGCACTGGCCAGCTTCTCCCGGCGGCGGCCCGGTTCGCCATGAATGCCGACGCCCATCTCCATTTCGTCATCCCCGAGCTCGAAGAGCGGGGAACCCTTGGCCGGCGGCGTGCACGAGGTCAGCGCCATGCCCATCGTCCTGGTGACGGAATTGACCTTATTGCCGATCCGGAGCAGTTCATCGAGATCCGCGCCCTGCTCAGACGCGGCGCCCACCGCCTTGATCACGAAGAAGTTTCCGGCCACGCCGCGCCGGCCGACCGTATAGGTGGAGTCCTTCACGGCGACGTCGTCATCGACCAGCAACGTGCCGATCGTGATGCCGTCGGCCTCGGCCATCTCCTGGCCCATCTCGAAGGCCATGCGGTCGCCGGTGTAGTTATTGATGATGTGCAGGACGCCCTTCGGCGAGGCGAGCAGCTTGCTGGTCTCCAGCACGTAGTCCATCGGCGGGGCGGCGAACACGTCGCCCGGGCAGGCGGCGTCGAGCATACCCTTGCCGACGATCATGACGTGGGCCGGCTCGTGACCCGACCCCGATCCCTGGATGATCGAGACCTTGTCGTCGCGGGGCGCGCTGGCCCGCATGATCAGGTTGTACTCCGGCACGTATTTGAGCGTGTCCGGGTTGGCGAGAGCGATGCCCTTGAGCATCTCAGGCACGAACTGCCGCGGGTCATTGACGAACTTCTTCACGGGTTGCCTCCAGGAGATTCAGGACTGGGCCGGGCGCTCCGGCCAGAGCTCAGCGAGTGCCTCGAACATGACCGCAACTGCGACAGCGCCCGCATCGAGGGTGCCGACGCTGCGCTCGCCGGTGTAGCTGGCCCGGCCGCGCATGGCCTGCATGGACCGGGTCGCCTCGGCACGCTCGCGTGCGGTGACCGCCGCCGCCCGTAGCGTCGTGGCCGCGTCGCCTCCCCGGCTGACGTGCTCATCGATCGTGTCGACCGCGGGGACGAGGGCGTCGAGCAACGTCTTGTCGCCCACGTCGGATTTCCCGCGGGCCTTGATCCCTTCGATGGCGGCCCGCAGCATGGCGACGATCTGCGCTGGTTCCAGCTCGACGGTGGCGCCAGCCGTCGTGCCAGCCCGCAGGCAGGCTGTGCCCCAGATGGGGCCAGAGGTGCCGCCGATGCGGCTGGTGATGACGACAGCAATCTTCTTCAGGAACGTGCCGATGTCGGTGCGATCGAAACTGTCCCAGTCCTGGAGCACCAGCTCGAAGCCGCGGGCCATCGAGTAACCGAAATCGCCGTCGCCGACGACCGCGTCGAGATCGCCGAATGCCTTCTCGTTGTCGACCGCGACCTGCGCGATCGTGCGGACGACGACCTCGACGTCGCCGAAGCTTGCTGTGGGCATGGACGCTCCTTGGTTCGGGGGCACCGCCGCGACGCCGGCGGTTGCCTGCGGACGGCCATCATCGGACAGCACGCTGGCCAGATCCGCCAGGGTGATCCAGTCGCCGGGCGTGGCGTTGCTGCGGTTGGCCAGCACTTCGGTGGGCTCGCCCGCCGGGTCACCGAGGGAGGAGACAACCAGCGCCGCTTCGCTGAAGTCCTCGTCGGCGGTGAAGTCGTTCACGGTGATCACGCAGGTCAGGCCGGCTTCGGTGGCGGCCATGAGGCCGTTCCTGGAGTCCTCCACCACGACGACCTGGCTGGCCGGCACGCCGAGCTCCTGGCCGGCGAGCAGGTAGATGTCCGGGGCTGGTTTCTTGTGGGCGACGATGTCGCCGGCGAAAACCGCGATCGCCCGGGCCCGCTCGGCGCCGACGGCCCGTTCCAGGGTCGCCCGCACCGAGACTTCCGCGGAGGTCGAGACGACCGCGAGGGTCCAGCCCGCGTCGAGCCCCTCGGCGGCAATCCGGGCGATGCCCGGCCGGGGCGGGACAGCGCCGGATGCGACCAGACCGGTGTAGATCTCCGTCTTCCGCCGGTGCCAGGCGGCCACCGCGGCCTGCTGCCCCGGCGGATCCGCGGGCAAACCGGCGGCAGCGACGAACTCCGGCGTCAGCAGGCTGGCCAGGCGCTCCTTGCCGCCGCCAATGCGGACCCTTTGCCGGTATTCAGCCACGCTCCAGCGCACCGGGAGGCCGAACTCCGCGAAGGTCTGGTTGAACGCCGGCAGGTGCCCGTAGCGCTCGGTATCGGCCAGCACCCCGTCGCAGTCGAACACCAGCGCCGGAGCTGGCGAGCTGGTCATGCCGCGCTCACCAGGCCCGGCCGACGCTGCCGAAGCGGCGCATGTGGTCGGCCGCCATGTCCAGTACGGCGGCCCGCACCGTGGTGAACAAGGACGGGGGATCCCAGCTGTCGCGCTCCTGCGCCCCGCGCAGGAAAGACAGATTGGCTTTCATATAGGTGACCTTGAGCGCCGTCGAGATGTTCACCTTGGCGCAGCCGCGGGCGATCAGATCGGTGAACTGGGCATCCGTCATGCCCGTGCCGCCGTGCAGGGCAATCGGGATCGGTTGCGCCGCCACGATGTCGGAGACCCGCTGCGCGTCGAGGTGCGGCTCGGCATGGTAAACGCCGTGTGCATTGCCGATCGCGGGCGCGAAGACGTCAACCCCGGTCTTCCGGATGAACTCCAGCGCGACCGGCAGGGACTGCTGCTTGGCCACCTCGTCGGAGCCGATGCCGTCCTCGACGCCGGTGATGGCTTCGATCTCGCCTTCGACATTCGCGCCGTACGCGCGGGCCTCGGCGACGACCTCCACGGTCTGCCGCTGGTTTTCCCGCACCGGCAGCCTGGAGCCGTCGAACAGGACGGAGTTCCACCCCTTCCGCAGACAGCTGCTGAGGACCGTGCGGTCGGGGCAATGGTCGAGATGCAGGCTGACCGGAACCTCGATCCCCGCGGTCAGCTCGCGCCACATCCCGAACAGCAGGTCGATGCCGACGGACCGCACCGTCTTGACCGACGTCTGAACAATCACCGGGGAGCGCTGCTCGACGGCTGCCGCCAGCACCGCTTCCAGAGTCAGATCGTTGACCACATTGATCGCAGCCACGCCGTAGCGCTCGGCGAACGCCTTGTCGACGATTTCCTTCAGCGGCACGACGGGCACGGGCGGACCTCCTTGCGAGACGATCCGAACTTATGCACCGCGGCCCCGAGACCGGATCGGTGGAAACCCCCATTTCAGGGGAGGACTTTCCCTACCGGGCGCTCATCTGAGCAGGGGCCGTCCGGCCATCGCGGCCAGCTCGGTGCGGTTGCGGGCGCCGGTCTTCCGCAGCACAGCGCCAGCGTGCTTCTCCACCGTTCGCACCGAGAGCACCAGTTGCTCGGCGATGACCTTGTCGGGCAGTCCCCGTTCCATGAGGCTGCGAACCTCACGTTCGCGCTCCGTCAGGGCCGAGCCGAGGTCGTCGGCCCGAAGGCCGTCATACAACTGCCGGAGCGCTGGACCGGACAGGACGGCCTGGCCCCGGCCGGCCGCGACCACGGCCCGGGCGAGTTCGGGGCCATCGGCGTCGATATCCACGCAGCCGCGTGCCCCGGCCCGCATGGCCTCGGCGACCCGCTTCTCGTCACCGAATTCGCACAGCCCCACCACGGCGAAGGTGGGGTCATGGCTGAGCAGCAGGCCGACCACACCGTGGCCGGCGCCGGTCCGCGGGCCCAGGCTGCCGCCGGCCGGGAGGCCAAGGTCGACCAGCGCCACATCGGGCCGCAGGATGTCGCATTCCTCAAGGGCCTGCTCCGCCGTCGCGACCTCACCGATCACCTCCAGTCCCGGCTCAGTCCAGGACAGCAGTCGGCCGAGGCCGGCCCGCAGCACGGGCCGCCCGGCCGCGACGAGCACGCGCAGCCCCGGACCCGCCTGCTCCGCATTCCGCAGGTACGGGAACCGAGCGCGGATCCGGGTGCCCCAGCCGGCCAGCGAATCGACGTCGATCGTCGCGCCGAGCTCCCGCGCGCGCTCAGTCATGGCGCGCAGCCCGAACCGCTCGCCCTGCCACCCCGATTTCGGGTCGAAGCCCTGGCCGTCATCCTGGACGAGCAGGGACACGGCGGCCCGATCATAGAGCAGGCCGAGCCGGACGGAGTGGGCCTCAGCATGCCGAACGATGTTCGTGAGCGCCTCACGCGCGACGCGAAGCACCTCGCGCGACAACCGCGCGTCCAGGGCGACGGGCGGGCCGGCGGACACGAACCTGACCTCGAGCCGGCCAACACTCTCGGCCCAGGCCGCCTCGGAGCGCAGCGCGACGTCGAGCGTCCGCCCATCCAGCGGCGACCCGGCCAGCCCGAGCAACGTCAGCCTCGCCTCGACCAGCGCCTCCCTGGCGGCCAGGCCGGCCTGCCGCAAGTGCTCCGCCACCACGGCGGTCCCGTCGTCGGCTGGTGGAGCGCCGCCAGTTGTTCCCCTGGCGGCGCTCGCGGCGAGATCGCGCTCGGCACCGCCGAGATGGACCCTGACGCTCACCAGCCGCCGGGTGAGACTGTCATGGACGTCGCCGAGCAGCCGATCACGCTCGGCCGCCGCCGCCTCGGCCCGGGCGCGTTCCTCGGCCACCTCGTACATCCGGGCATTGGCCAGGGCGATCGCCGCGTGCTTCGCGAACAGCTCCAGCAGCTCGGCGTCGTCAGGGCCGAAGACCCGCCGCTCGTCCCGGCTGAACACCACGCACGCGCCGATGATGCGCCCGCGCCACGCCAGCGGCACTCCGATGACGCCGCGTAGTTTGGCGCGTGCCTCCGGGGCCACGTGCCCGCCGTGGACATCGTCGTAGCGGGTAAACCACACCGGGGCGCGGCGCGCCACCACGACACCGGTCATCCCCTCGGTGAGCGGAAAGACGCGGCCGCACTGGCAGGCCACGCCGATGTCAGCCTCCTTGCGATAGGTCCCGGCCGCCTCGTCCACGCTGCATATCGAGCCCGCGTCGCAGCCGAGCAGCTCGGTGCAGCGCTGCAGGATTCTTTCCAGCAGGGGCCGCAGCGAGAACTCGCCCGCGAGGTCCTCCGCGACCGCGATCAGCTTGCCCGCCCGAGCAGCCATGTTGCGCTCGCCCGGCGAGGGCCCGGGAGTGAGCGGGAGGGCCGTCACATGGCCTCCAAATCTGCAACAGCGTTGTCGCATCGCGACCCGGCTCGCGGAGACCGCGCAGAGGGGTCGAACTGAGCATCACCCTTCATGCGGGCCGGCGTCAAGCCGCACGACCAGGCCATACGGCCGCGGCGCGGGAGCCGATGCCACCGGCCGGCCGGATTCGTGGCGACTTTTCCGCGCGGTATGCGCGCAGAAAAGTCGCCACAATAAGCGTGAAAAGTCGCCACAAATAAGAGCACTGCCGCCTCGCAGGCGCTCCCCGCCGTCGCGGGGCCGGGGAGCCGGGGCCAGGGAGCCCGGGCCGGGGAGCGGGGCCGGGGAGCGGGGCCGAGGAGCCGGGGCCGGGGAGCCGGGGCCGCGGGCCGGGATCAGGCGACTAGTTCGGAGTCGCCGGTGAAGGCTTCCCAGAGTTCCGCGTAGGTGCCGCCCGCGGCCGCGAGGTCCGCATGGGCGCCGATCTCGGCGATCCGGCCGCCGTCCATGACGACGATCCGGTCCGCAGCGGCCGCCGTGGTCAGCCGGTGGGCCACCACGATGGTCGTCCGCCGGGAGGTCAGCTGTTCGGTGGCGCGGTTGACCGCGGCCTCCGAGGCCAGGTCCAGCGCGGCGGTCGCCTCGTCCAGCAGCAGAATGTCCGGGTCGACGAGCTGCGCCCGGGCCAGGGCGAGCAACTGCCGCTGCCCGGCCGACAGGTTCCGGCCGCGCTCGGCGATGGGGTGGTAGTAGCCGCCCGGCAGCCGCGCGATCATCTCGTGCGCGCCCACCGAGCGGGCCGCCGCCTCGATCTCCGCGTCGGTCGCCGCGGGCCGCCCGTAGGCGATGGCATCCCGGACCGTCCCGGCGAAGAGGTACGCCTCCTGCGGGACGACACCGAGGCGGTGCCGGTACTGCGCCAGGTCGTAGGAGCGGACGTCCACCCCGTCGACGAGGACCGCGCCCCCGGTGACGTCGTAGAATCGCGCGATGAGCTTGACCAGCGTCGACTTGCCGGCTCCCGTCTGCCCGACCAGCGCGACCGTCTCGCCGGGCTCGATCACGAGGTTCACCCCGTTGATGGCATCCCGGCTCGCGGTCTCGTAGCCGAAGCGCACCTCGCGCAGCTCGATCCGGCCGTCCAGCTGCGTCACCGGGAGAGGCCGGGCGGCCGGGGGAGTGGACGTCCGCAGCCGGAGCAGGTCCTTGATCCGCCGCAGCCCGACAACCGCCTGCTGGTAGCCGTCGAATACCTGCGACATCTCCTGGACCGGCGCGAACACCATGTCGATGTAGAGCAGGTAGGCGATCAGGGCGCCAACTTGGAGTGCCCCGCTGCGGACCTCACCGGTCGCGACGATCAGCACGATCGCGCCGGCCACCGTGGACAGCGACTGCACGAACGGGAAGTACAGCGCGATCAGGCGCTGGGCCCGCATCCGGGCCGTCCGGTAGGAGTCGCTGCGCTGGGCGAAACGGGCCTGGTTCTGATCCTCCCGCCGGTACGCCTGGGTGACCCGCAGGCCGGCCACGTTCTCCGCGAAGTCCGCGTTGACCACGCTGACCTTTTCCCGCGCGTCCTGATAGGCCCGGGCCGACCGGGAGCGGAAGACCACGGTGGCGACGACGAGCACCGGCAGGATGCACAGCACCACCAAGCCCAGCTTGATGTTGATAATGAGCAGTGCGATCAGCACGCCGAAGAACGTCATCAGCGAGCTGACCATGGTGATCAGGCCGGTCTGGAAGAACGAGGACAGCGCGTCGACGTCGGTGGTCATCCGGGTCATGATCCGCCCGGCCAGCTCACGCTCGTAGAAGTCCAGGCCGAGCCGCTGGAGCTGGGCGAAGATCTTCACCCGCAGCGTGTACAGCAGCCGTTCGCCGTTTCGCCCCACGACCAGCGTTTCGGCGATGTTGACCAGCCAGTCGGCGAAGACGATGGCCAGCCCGATGATGGACACCACCACAATGGCGCCGAACGCCTTCGCCTGGACGCCGTTATCGATGCCGTTGCGCACCAGGGCGGGCAGCGCCAGGGTCGCGAGCGCGTCGAGGCCGTCCAGGATCAGCCCGGCCAGCATGGCCACGGCGAGCGGCCGCAGCAGCTTGGTCAGGGTGAAGTGGCGGTCCCCGGCGCGCGCTTGCTCCTGGTTGACCTGGGGCACATCGCGGGCTGGCGGCAGCGCGTCGACCTGGGCGAGCAGTTCGGGGGTGGGCGGCACGTCACCCATGGCGCCGTGGAATCCGTGGCCGCCGCCGGCGCCCGTGTGGTCCTGCCCGCGCGCCGAACCGGCCGGCGCCTTGGCCGCATCCCACAGCTCGGGAGTCACCTGGCCGCCGTTCAGCGCGGCCGACGGCGCCTCGTCGTTCTCGTAGTAGGCCAGCTCGCCGGCGTCGATGCCCTCCACGTCGTCACCCGGGCCGGACAGCAGCAGCCGGTAGAGCGGGCAGCGGTCGGTGAGCTCCTCGTGTGTGCCGAAGTCGGCCACCTGCCCGTTGTCGAGGACCGCGATCCGGTCGGCCAGGTTCAGCGTGGACCGGCGGTGCGCGATGAGCAGGGTGGTCCTGCCCTGCATCACCCGGCTCAAGGTGGCGTGGATCTCCGCCTCCAGCCGCGGGTCGATGGCCGAGGTCGCGTCGTCCAGCAGCAAGAGCCGTGGATCGGTGATCAGGGCCCGCGCCAGGGCGACGCGCTGCCGCTGGCCGCCGGACAGGGTCAGGCCCTGCTCACCGATCACGGTGTCGTAGCCCTGCGGGAGTTCGGTGATGAATTCGTCCGCCTCGGCGGCGCGCGCGGCGGCGAGGATCTGCTCATGGGTGGCGTCCGGCCGGCCGTAGGCGATGTTGGCCCGTACGGTGTCGGAGAACAGGAAGCTGTCCTCCATGACGAGCCCGATGGATGCGCGCAGCGAATCGGCAGTCACGTCCCGCACGTCGTGGCCGCCCACCCGGACGGCGCCCCCGCTCACGTCGTAGAAGCGCGGCAGCAGCAGTGAGATCGTCGACTTGCCCGAGCCGGAGGTGCCGACGACCGCGACGGTCTCGCCCGGGTCGACGCGCAGCGAGAGGCCGCGCAGCACCGGTTCGGAGGGCACATAGCCGAACTGGGCGTCGTCGAACTCGATCCCGGTCGCATCGGCCGGTAGCGGCACCGCGCCGGGCTGATCGGTGATCACGGGCCGGGAGTCGATGACCTCCAGCACGCGGATGACGCTGGCCCGCGCCTCCTGCCCGATGGTGACCAGGGCGGTGAGCATCCGGACCGGGCCGGACATCATGGCGAGGTAGCTGGAGAAGGCCAGGAACGTTCCGAGGCTGATGGAGCCCTGGATGGCCAGCCAGCCGCCGAGGGCGAGCACCCCGACCTGGCCGAGGGCGGGGACCGCCTGCAGCGCGGGGTTGAACCGGGCCATCAGGCGTGCGAGCCGGACCCGGGAGGCGTACAGGTGCGCGCTTGCGCCCTCCATCCGCTCCAGTTCCTGGTCCTCCTGCCCGAAGCCCTTGACCACGCGGACCCCGCCGACGCTCTCGTCGACGATGGCGGCGACCTCGCCGGACTGCTGCTGGGCGTGCCAGCTGGCCGGGAAGAGTTTGTGCCGGGAGCGGAGCGCGATGGCCCACAGCGCCGGCGCCACCGCCAGGGCCACCAGGGTCAGCAGCGGCGACAGGGCCAGCATGATGCCGATCGAGACGACGAACAGCAGCGCGCTGCCGATGGTGATCGGAAGGAACGACAGCAGCCCCTGGATCATGTTGATGTCGGAGATCGACCGGCTCACGAGCTGGCCGGTGTGGATCTCGTCCTGCCGCGCGCCGTCCAGCCGGGACAGCGCCCCGAGCATTTCGGTGCGCAGGTCGTGCTGCACGTCAAGGGACAGCTTGCCGCCGGAATAGCGGCGCACGAAGGTGGCCCCGAAGTTCACCGCCGCCAAGCCCAGCAGCGCGATGGCCAGCGGCCAGATCGACTGGGTGTGCCTGACGATGACGTTGTCGATGATGTCCCGCTGGATCAGCGGGATGATCGCCGTCACGACGGTGGCCACCAGCGCACCGCCCAGGGCGAGGACGAAGCTGCGGCGGTAACGCCAGCAGTAGCCGGTCAGCCGTCGAAGCCACCGGTCTTCCCGTGCCCGTGTGCGAGGCCCCGGTGTACCGGAATTCTGCTCATCCGCGGCCCGGCCGCGACGCAGAAGATCTTTTGCACTTCTCATGGTTTCGTTAGCTAACAATAGGCTTTGGCCTCGCGAAATTCCCCTCATTATTCGGTGCTCCGCCCCTCATTATTTGGTGCTCCGCCCCGGCCGCCGCCGCGATTTTGGCGAAAGGGCACGAATCACCCGGCGTATCGGGCGCGTCGCCCAGCGAGTGTCACACCCGTTGGCTAGTGTCCCGGTCCATGCGGATGCTGCACACGTCCGATTGGCACCTCGGCCGCTCGCTGCACCGGGCTGACCTCCGGCAGGCTCAGGCCGCGTACCTGGATCATCTCGTCAGCATTGTCCGTTCGGAAAAAATCAACGCCGTGCTGGTCGCGGGGGACGTCTACGACCGCGCGATCCCCCCGGTGGACGCCGTAACGCTGTGCGAGGAGGGGCTGGTCCGGCTCCGCGACGCCGGCGCGCGCGTCGTCGTGATCAGCGGCAACCACGATTCGGCGCGGCGGCTCGGCTTCGGCAGCGCCCTGGTCGACGCGGCCGGGGTGTACCTGCGCACCCGGGCCGGGTCGCTGGCCCTGCCGGTGATGCTGGCGGACCGCCACGGCCCGGTCGCGGTCTACGGGGTCCCGTACCTCGAGCCGGACGCCGTCCGCGGCGAACTGCCGCCCGGGCCGCGGAGCGAAGACGCCGAGGCCAGCCCCTCGCCCCGCGGGCACGCGGGCGTCCTCGGGCGCGCGGTCCAGTGCATCCGCGCCGACGCGGGCACGCGGGGCGGTGTCCGCTCGGTGGCGATGGCGCACGCCTGGGTCGCCGGGGGGCAGGCCAGCGATTCGGAGCGGGACATCTCCGTCGGCGGCGTCGGCCGGGTCCCGGCCGCCCTGTTCGACGGCTTCAGCTACGTAGCGCTCGGGCACCTGCACGGCCAGCAGACTCTCGGCCACCACCTGCGCTACAGCGGCTCGCCGCTGCCGTACTCGTTCTCCGAGGCGCGGCACGCCAAGGGTTCGTGGCTGGTCGAACTGGACGCCGCCGGGGCCGTCCGGGTCGAGCGGATACCCGCCCCGGCCTTCCGCGCCCTGAACGTCCTGCGCGCAACGCTCACCGACCTGCTGACATCCGCCGCCTACGAGCGATACGAGGCCGACTTCCTGTCCGTGGTGCTGACCGACACGGCCCGCCCGGAGGGTGCGATGGAGAAGCTGCGAGCGCGGTTCCCGCACGTGCTGGTGCTGGCCTTCGAGCCCGAGGGCGCCGCCGCCGACTCCCGCAGCTACCGCGCGAGGGTCACCGGCCGCGACGACCTGACCGTCGCCACCGAGTTCGTCGCGCACGTGCGCAACAGCCCGGCCACGGCGGGGGAGCGGGCGCTGCTGGCCACCGCCTTCGAGGCGGCCCGGCTGGCCGGCGCCGCAGAGCCCCGGGCGGACGCGGACAGCGCCGGGCCCCCGGAGCCGCCAGATGAGGGCCGTGCGGAGCAGGGGGACCCGGCCTGATGCGCCCGCACCTGCTGCGGGTCACCGCATTCGGTGCGTTCGGTGGCACCGCCGAAGTCTCCTTCGACGAGCTGGCCGGCTCCGGGCTATTCCTGCTGCACGGCGAGACGGGCGCGGGCAAGACAACCCTGCTCGACGCGATCGGGTTCGCTCTCTACGGCCGGGTTCCCGGCGAGCGGAACAAGACGAAGCGGCTGCGTTCCGACCACGCCAGCGCCGCGGACCGCACGGAGGTGACGTTCGAGACCACGATCGGCCGCCGTCACCTGCGCATCACCCGCCGCCCGCAGCAGGTGCGCCCCAAGGTGCACGGTACGGGGACGACCAGCGAGCCCGCCAAGATCCTGCTGGAGGAGGAAGTCGGCGGCCGCTGGCATACCCTCTCCACCCGGGCCAAAGAGGCCGACGACGAGATCACCGACGCCATGGGCATGTCCGCCGACCAGTTCTTCCAGGTCGTGCTACTGCCGCAGGGGCAGTTCGCGCAGTTCCTGCACGCGGACGCGGACGAACGGCGCAAGCTGCTGCAGAAACTGTTCCGTACCGGCCGGTTCCGCACCGTGGAGGACTGGCTGGCCGAACGGCGCAAGACGACCCGGGACCAGGTCCGGGAGGCGGAGCAGGCGCTGACCACGCTCGCCGCGCGCATCGCGCAGGTGGCTGGCGTCCCCGGGCCCGGCGAGGAGCCCGGCGCCCAGCCCGGCGCCCAGCCCGTTGCGGAGCCCGTTGCGGAGCCCGTTGCGGAGCCCGCTGCCCCGGCCAGCGCATCGCCCGGCGCCCAGCCCGGAACACTGCCCGGCGAGGATGGCGCCGCGGGCCCAACCAGCCGGGGGCTGACCACCGCCTGGGCCCACAAGCTCGCCGTCGTCGCGGAGTCCAGCCACGCCGCCAACGCCCGCACGGCGCAGGTGGCCCGGAGCGAGCTCGACGCCGCCCGCACCGCCGAGGACCGCGCCCGGGAGCTGTCGGACCGGCAGGGCCGCCGCGCCGCACTGCTGGCCCGCCGTTGTGAGCTGCAGGCCGGCGAGCCGCAGTGGACCGCCGTGCGCCGGGAACTCGACGCGGCCGCCCGCGCCGCCGAGATCACCAAGGTCCTCGACGATGCCGAACGGGCCACGGTGCACCTCGCTACGGCCTGCGAGGCCGAATCCGCCGCCCGTGCCGCTGCGGCGGCGGCCGGCCTGGCTGGGCCGGCGGTAGCGGCTGATTTCCGGGCCGCGGAGCGGGAGCGCCGGCAGCACGCTGGGCATCTGGGGGCACTGCGGGAGGAGGCAGAGCGGGCCGAAACGGAGGGCGGCACGGCGGCGGCCGCCCGCCAGCGCGCCATGGACCGCGCCGCGGAGATCGAGGCCGCCGAACGGGCTCTGGCCGAGCTGCGCTCTCGGCAGGAGGATTTGATCGCCCGGCGGGATGCGGCCCGGCTGGCGGCCGAGCGGCTGCCGCTCGTCCGGGCCGACGCGGACCGGCAGCGCACCGCGGCGGCGGATGCGGCCCAGCTCGCCGACGACTGTGCCGGGGTGCGGGACCTGCGCGAGCAGCGCGAGTCGGCCCGTGAGTACGCCAACGACCTACGCGAGATCGCGCAGCGCATTCGCGAGGAACGGTTCGACGGCATGATCGCCGAGCTGGTTGCGCGGCTGACCGATGATTCGCCGTGCCCCGTGTGCGGCTCGCTCGACCACCCCGAGCCATCGGAGATCCAGGCCCGGCGCGTCACCCACCACGAGGAGGAGCAGGCGTACGCCGAGGCCGAGGCGGCCAAGGACGCCGTGAACAAGCTGGACAGCGAGCTGGCCATCGTCGGCGCCCGTGTGGGTGACCTGATCGGACGGCTGATGGCCGCAGACGTCACCGATCCGGTCCTCCGCGAGGACGCTGCCCTGGCCGAGGCGCTGGCCGTGGCCGGGACCAGCGCGGCCGTGCCCGGTGCGATCCTGTCCGGCGTGGCCGGGACCAGTGCGGCCGTGCCCGGTGCGATCCTGTCCGGCGTGGCCGGGACCAGTGCGGCCGTGCCCGGCGCGATCCTGTCCGGCGTGGCCGGGACCAGCGCGGCCCTGCCCTTCGCGGCCGTGCCCGGCGCCGCTGTCCCGGGCGCGCCCAGCGCGGGCCTCCTGGCCGCGGCCGGCTTCGGCCGGATGCCGAGCGCGGACACGGTGACCCGGCTGCACGACCTGGCCGCCGCCCTCGCCGCCGCCGGCGCCGCGACAGAAGCGGAAGCCGTCCGCCTGGACACCGAAGCCGGGCGGCTCAGCCGGCACGAGAGCGATCTGGCCGGCCTGGGGGGCGCGCTCATGGAGCAGGAACGACGGCGGAGCACCCTGGCTGAGCAGCGGGCGGGCGCCCTGACCGAAGCCGCCCAGGCGGATGCTCGCGCCGCAGGTCACCGCGCGTCATTGCGGAGCCAGCTCGACGGCGCCCCGGACCTGGAGACAGCGCTCGCGGCCACCCGTGTGCTGGCCGACGCTCTCGCCGCCGCGGCCAGTGCCGCCGAGGCGACCGTGGCCGCGGCTACGGCGGCGGAGCAGGCCGGCGCCGAAGCCGTCCGCGCCGCCGCCGGGGCCGGATTCGCCGATGTCGCCGCGGCCCGGTCGGCCTGGCGGGCCCCCGAGTGGCGCGCCGCACAGCAGGAAGCCATCCGGGCCGAGGAGACCGAGGCCGCCGCCGTCGGCAACCAGCTCGCCAGCCCGGATCTCGACGTGCCGCTGGAGCCACCCGCTGACCTGGCTGGCGCCCAACAGTGGGTGCGGCGCGCTGCGGAGCGGCACGACGAGGCGGTCACCATGCTCGGCCGCGCCAGCGACCGGTCGGTCACCCTGGCCGGTCTGCTGCCCCGGTTCAACGCCGAACTTGGCGCGCTGCAGCCATTGCGCGAGCGCGCCGAGGAGGCGCGCCGGCTCGCCGACCTAGCGGCCGGGCTGGGGGCCAACACGCTCAGGATGACGCTGTCCTCGTTCGTGCTCGCCGCGCGGCTGGAAGAGGTCGCGGAGGCGGCCAGCCAGCGCCTGCTGACGATGACGGCCGGCCGTTACTCGCTCGCGCACACCGACGCCCGGCGCGGCGGCGGCCGGGCCGGGCTCGGGCTGCTGGCCTGCGACACCTGGACTGGCCAGGAACGCGACACCAGCACGCTGTCGGGCGGTGAGACGTTCCTGGCCAGCCTGGCGCTTGCGCTCGGCCTGGCCGATGTGGTGACCGCAGAGGCCGCGGGCGTCACGATCGAGGCGCTGTTCGTCGACGAGGGGTTCGGCAGCCTTGACGAAGACACCCTGGAAGAGGTTATGAACGTGCTCGACGGGCTGCGCGAAGGAGGCCGGATGGTGGGCATCGTCAGCCACGTCAGCGAACTGCGCCAGCGCATTCCCGCGCAGGTTCACGTCCGCAAGGGCCGGGCCGGCAGCACCGTCGACCTCGTCACGCCCTAGCGCGCTAACGCACTAATGCCCCAGCACCCTGGCACTCTGGCGCTCTGCGGCCCTAACACTCTGGCGCCCACCGCGGCCGGCGCCCGCGCCGGTCAACGTGCGTACTTCAGCACCAGGTCGCCGACGCGGGGGAGGGCGGCCTCGACATGCTTGGCGGCGTTGCCGCGGACGGCCCTATACGCCTTGATGATTGTGGCCCGCTCGGAGGCCTTCGCCATCCGGTCGGTCACCGCGAGGAGGGCCTGCGCCACCTCATCCCCGCGCTTGGCCAGGTAGTCGCCGAACTCGGAGCCACCGGAGGTGGTGAAGTCCGCCCAGAACGGCTCCAGCGCGTCCACGAAGTCCGGGAGCCTCGCCTCGATGAACCCGTTGAGGTAGCCCGGGGCGAAGCTGGTCACCGTCTTGTAGGCGAGCTTGACCGCGGCCCCGGAAACCCCGGACTTCTCCGAGACCTCCTGGTCGATCAGCGTGCGGCAGTCGGCGAGCACCCTTGGCCGGGTGTCCGGCGCGAGCAGGATCTCCTGGAGCGTGGCTGCCATAGGTATCTTTTTCTCCTTCGACCAAAGGTTGCCTATTCCGGGTTTCGCACGCACACCGCCATGCGCCATCCGTTACTAGACGGCAAAGGGCCAACGATGGTTTACCGCGGCGGTGTGCCGTCGAAGCTGGCGAAGTAGGCGGCCGCCATGTCGTCCTCGCCGTGGCCGAGGGCGGCCGCACGGCCGAATCGTTCCGCCGCCGCCGAGGCCACATCCATGCGCAGGCCCGCCGCCTCGCCGGCCTCCTTGATGAGGCGCGCGTCCTTGCCGGCCAGCGTCACGCTGAAGCTGGGCGTGTAGTCCTCGTCCAGGATGGCCCGCGCCTTCATGTGCAGGTACGGACAGTCCGTGAGGCCGCCCGCCACCGCCTCGAGGAAGGCCTCGGGGTCAACGCCGAGCGCGCGGGCCAGCGCGACCGATTCGCCGGCCGCGACGTTCAGCGCCGCGACCCAGCTGTTGGTGACCAGCTTGAGCCGGGTGGCCGCGCCTACCTCGTCCAGCCACACCGTGGTGCGCCCGACCGCGTCGAAGACCGGCCGGACCCGCTCGCGGATACTCTCGCTGGCTTCGTCCGGCCCGGCGGCGAATACCGTGAGCTGGCCCTGCTCGGCGGGCTTCCGGGTGCCGAGGACCGGCGCGTCCAGGAATACCAGTTCGCGGTCGCGCCCGAGTTCGGCGAGTTCGTCCAGCCAGGCGAGGCCGACCGTGGACGTCTGGGCCCAGATCTGCCCGGCGGTCAGCCCGGGGCCGGCCGCCGCCATCACCTCGAAGACCGTCGGCCCGTCCGCGAGCATCGTGACGATGATGTCGGCGCCGCGGACCGCGTCGGCCGGGTCGGCGCAGACGGCGGCGCCGTCCGCTTCGAGCGGCGCGGCCCGGCTCGCGGTCCGGTTCCAGACGCGCAGCGGTATCCCCGCGCGCAGCAGGTTCCGGGCCATCCCGGCTCCCATGATCCCCGTGCCCAGCAGCGCCACCGACGGCTCCGACACAGCCTGCTCTGTCATCCGCTGACCCACACCTTTTTTCTGGCGTCCGGGCCGCCAGGCGGTTTTCGCCGTGCGTGCCGGGCGTTCCGCGACCACACGGGGCCGGGGCCTGGCTAATGCCGGCCCGCTCGCTACCGTAGCGCCGCCCCTCCAGGCGCATCATCCGGACGTCGTCGGGCCGCCCGCTATCGTCACGCGGCGCGTCCGGGCGCATCACCCGGGACGCCGCCGGCGCGTGCAACCTCTGCCCCTGCGTTTGGCGTATCACCCGGGACGACGCAACATGAGGGCATGCGCCTGCGACCCGCTGCGCGCCTGGCCGGGCTCAGCCCGCGGCGGGACTACCGCCTTTCCGGCTTCTATCCATGAACCCCGCCAAGAGCCCCGTACGCACGTCACCCAGCGAGCTACCGGCAGCAGCAGACGGACTGGAGCAGCGATGCCCGAGAGCGTGACCGACAACCCCGCAAAGATGCGTTATGAGATCCACGAGGACGGGGAGGTGGCCGGGTACGTCACCTACGCCCGCGAGGGGAACACGATCCTCTTCCTGCACACGGAGACGGACGGCCGGTTCAAAGGCCAGGGCGTGGCCGGGCGCCTGGTCAGCGCCACCCTCGACGACGCCGGCAAACGTGGGCTCGGCGTGCTTCCGTACTGCCCATTCATGCGGGACTGGATCGCCAGCCATCCCGAATACGCCGATCTCGTCCCTGACCAGCAGCGCGCCGAGTTCGGTCTGTGACCGCAGAACGGTTATGAGCTTGGTGGGCTGACCGTTCCGGGAGACCGCCCGGGCTTCACCCTCAGGGGGTGAAGCCCGGCCATCCCGGCAGGGTTCATCCTGGCCTTTCAGCGAGACGCTCGAAGGAGAGACGACATGGCGAAGGCTGACGCGGTTTTTATCTATATCGGCACCTATCCGGACGAGGCGGCGGCGCGCGCCGATTACGGCGTCGTCAAGGACCTGCACGCGGCTGGGGCGGTCGGCACCTACGACGCCGCCGTGATCACCAAGGACGCCGCCGGCAAGGTCCACGTCAATAAGGATGAGACGGCCACCCGGCACGGGGCCTGGGGCGGCGCCGCCGTCGGTGCCGTGGTCGGCATCTTGTTCCCGCCCGCCATCATCGGCTCCGCCATCGTCGGCGCAGCGGTCGGCGGGATAGGCGGCCACCTGTGGCGCGGCATGTCCCGGGCCGACGTCAAGGAATTCGGGGACGTCATCGACGACGGGCAGGCCGCTCTCATCATCGTCGGTGAGAGCACGCTGCAGCATGCGGTGGAGAAGGCGGAACTGAGGGCCGAAAAGCACGTGGCCAAGGAACTCGATGTCAGCAAGAAGGACGTCGACCAGGCCGTCCAGGAAGCCGCCACCGAAGTCAGCTGATCAGCCGGGCCCCAGCCAGCGCACGGCTCGTGCCGGGCAGGCCGCAACATCGGCACTCAGGAGGACACATGAAGCTTGTTCACCGGCCCGGCGTGCGCATAGGGCTGCTGGTCCCGGCGGCCGTCTTGATCCCGGTCCTGTCCGGGCTGGCCGCCGGGTGCAGCAGCAGCAAGCCTGCCTACTGCACCGACGCCACCAACCTCAAGACCTCCGTCAGCAACCTCGGCGACGTCAACGTCGCCAAAAACGGTCTCAGCTCCCTGCAGACCGCACTGACCAGCGTCCAGACCAACGCCAAAGCGTTCGTCGCCGACGCGAAGTCCGCATACCCATCGCAGACCACGGCACTGCAAAACTCGCTGTCCAGCCTGGAGACCGCGATCAAGTCCGTGGCGGACCAGCCGTCCCTGACCGCAGCCGCCGCGGTTGCCTCGTCGGTCACCCAGGTGAAGAACGCGGCCAGCGCGCTGCAAAGCGCCGCATCAGGTAAGTGCTCGTGATCAGGGCAACCAGCTGGATAAGGAGCGGGTTCGGGCCAGCTTGCTGGACGCCTTTACGCCGGGGGTTGCCGTTGGCGACCTGGTCCGGAGCCGCGGCCCCGGGGGCGGGCTCAGTATGCGTCGGCCGCGAATCAACTGCATCACCCGGCACGGGTGAGAAACACAGCCACAGCCCCGGATCAGGCGGCTCGCGCCCAGTGCCGGGATTCCCCGGCCAGCTTGGCCCGCAGGAACTGCCCGGTGCGCGACTCCGCGGCCGAAGCCACCTGCTCCGGGGTGCCCTCGGCGACGACCATCCCGCCGTCCGGGCCGCCCTCCGGGCCCAGGTCGATGACCCAGTCGGCCGTCTTGATCACATCGAGATTGTGCTCGATGACCAGCACGGTGTTGCCCAGCTCGACCAGCGAATGCAGCACGCCGAGCAGCTTGCGCACGTCCTCCGCGTGCAGGCCGGTCGTCGGCTCGTCCAGCAGGTAGATGGTCCGGCCCGTGGAGCGCTTCTGCAGCTCGGCGGCCAGCTTCACGCGCTGCGCCTCACCGCCGGACAGCGTGGGCGCCGGCTGGCCCAGCCGCACGTACCCGAGCCCGACCTCGACCAGCGCGCGCAGCCGCCGGGCGATCCGCTCGACCGGCCCGAAGAACTCCGCGGCCTCGGAGATCGGCATGTCGAGGACCTCACTGATCGTCTTGCCCTTGTAGCGCACCCCGAGCGTGTCCCGGTTGTACCGGGTGCCGTGGCAGACCTCGCACGGGACGTAGACGTCCGGCAGGAAGTCCATCCCGATCCGGATCGTGCCCTCACCCGCGCAGCTCTCGCACCGGCCGCCCTTCACGTTGAAGGAGAACCGGCCCGGCTGATAACCGCGGACCTTCGCCGCCGTCGTCTCGGCGAACAGCTCGCGGATGTAGCCGAACACGCCGGAGTACGTCGCCGGGTTCGACCGCGGGCTCCGCCCGATCGGCGACTGGTCGACGCCGACCACCTTGTCGAGCTGGCCGATTCCCGTGATCCGGGTGTGACGGCCCCGCGGCAGTTTCGTTCCGTTGATGTGGTTGGCCAGTACCGGATAGACGATGTCGTTGACCAGCGATGATTTGCCGGATCCGGACACCCCTGTCACCGCAGCGAAACAGCCCAGCGGGAACGCGACGTCGATGCCGCGCAGGTTGTGCTCGCGCGCGCCCTCGACGATCAGCTCGCGGCCCCTGCGCCGCGGCCGTCGTGTGGCCGGTACGTCGATCCCGGTGCGCCCGGACAGGTAGGCCCCGGTGATCGACTCCGGCGACTTCTTCAGATCCTCGACCGGGCCGCTGACCACGACCCGGCCGCCGTGCTCGCCGGCCTGCGGGCCGATGTCCACCACCCAGTCCGCCGCCGCGATCGTGTCCTCGTCGTGCTCGACCACGATCAGCGTGTTCCCCAGGTCACGCAGCCGCGTCAGCGTCTCGATCAGCCGCTGGTTGTCGCGCTGGTGCAGGCCGATCGACGGCTCGTCCAGCACGTACAGCACCCCGGTCAGGCCGGACCCGATCTGCGTCGCGAGCCGGATCCGCTGCGCCTCACCGCTGGCCAGCGTCGCGGCCGGCCGGTCCAGCGAGAGGTAACCCAGCCCGACGTCGGCCAGGAAGGCCAGGCGCGCCTGGATCTCGCTCAGCGGCCGCTCCGCAATCAGTTGCTCGCGCGGGCTCAGCGGCAGCGCCCGCAGCCACTCGGCCGCCTCCCGGACCGGCCGCGCCGCCAGGTCGGCGATCGAGCGGCCGCCCACCGTCACCGCCATGATCTCGGCCGCCAGGCGCGCCCCGCCGCACGCCGGGCACGGCGCCGCCCGCATGAAAGCCTTGTACGTCTCACCCGCGCCGTCCGGCTCCGCCTCGGCGTGGCGCCGCTCGATCCAGGGCAATACCCCTTCGAAACGGACGTAGTAGGACCGTTCCCGACCGGCCCGGGTGCGGTAGCTGACGTGGACTCGATTGCCGGTACCGTGCAGCACGGCCTGCCGTGCCGCGTCCGTCAGCTCGTCCCATGGGGTGTCCATGCCGAACCCGCCCGCGTCGGCCGTAGCCCGCAGCAGCCGCTGGAAGTACTCGCGTTCCTTCCACCCGGCCCAGGGCGCGATTGCTCCCCGTGCCAGCGACAGGCTCCCGTCCGGGACGACCAGGTCCGGATCTGTCTCGCGGCGGGTGCCCAGGCCGTCGCAGACCGGGCACGCGCCGAACGGTGAATTGAACGAGAACGACCGCGGCTCGAGTTCGTCGATTGTCAGCGGATGGCCGTTCGGGCAGTCCAGACGTTCGCTGTAGCGATGCTCGCGGTCCGGATCGCCCTCCGGCAGATCCACGAAGCTGGCCGTCATCCGGCCGTCCGCGAGCTTCAGCGCCGTCTCCACCGAATCGGTCAGCCGCGCCCGGCTCGACGCCTTCACCGTCAGCCGGTCCACGACCACCTCGGCGGTGTGCGGCTCCTTCTCATTCTCATCCAGCGCCGGCACCTCGGTCAGCGGGTACACGGTGCCGTCGACCCGGACCCGGGCGTACCCCTTGGCCTGCAGGTCGCCGAACAGCCCGGCGTACCCGTCCTCGTCATCGGGGGTGACCGTGGCGAGAACGTGGAACCGGGCCCCTTCGGGCCGGCCCAGCAGGTCGTCCACGATCTGCTGCGGCGTCCGCCGGCTAACCGGCTCGCCGCACACGGGGCAGTGCGGCTGCCCAATCCGCGCCCAGAGCAGGCGCAGGAAGTCGTAGATCTCCGTGATCGTGCCGACCGTCGACCGGGGGCTCGCCGAATGCGGCTTCTGGTCGATCGACACGGCCGGCGGCAGGCCCTCGATGGCGTCGACGTCCGGCTTGTCCAGCTGGCCGAGGAACTGCCGTGCGTACGTCGACAATGACTCAACGTAGCGGCGCTGGCCCTCCGCGAAGATCGTGTCGAACGCGAGGCTCGACTTCCCCGATCCGGACAGCCCGGTGAACACGATCATCGCGTCGCGGGGAAGGTCGAGATGGACGTCCTTGAGGTTGTGCTCGCGGGCGCCCCGGACAATCAGGCGGTTCTTCACATCCAGCTTTCCGGGCACCCACCGGCGCCCATCTAAGTCTCATATCAAGACTTAGGTGGAACGCTCCCGTCCGGCCGTCTGTTCCGCCGATCTGGGCCGCATTCTCAGTCGCATGCGCGCCTAGATCAATAGGTCTCCGTTTTTCGACGCACGCCATGCACTGAAAACGCGGCCCGAACCGGCGGGCCCGGGGGGCGCGGCGGCGCGGGCCCCGGGCGTCCCCGGCGCGGCCTCCGGGCGCCCCCGGCGCCGTGGGTGAGTCAGCGGCGCCGGGCGGCCCAGACGGTTCTCGTGGTGCGGACGGTGAGGTCGTCGCGCCGCAGGACGCTATCGGGTCCGTCGCTGTCGATGAGGGTGTCGAGCGCGGCCAGGTCGTCGCCGCTCATCCGGCCGTCGAGGCTGGGCCGGATGCGCCGCAGGGACGCCTGGGCATAGCGACCGGAGGAGGCGGGCAGCGGCGGCTCCAGATCGATGGTGAAGGTCCGCTCGGCCTCGATGGTGAAGCCGGCCTTGGTCAGGCGGGGCCCCCAGTCGGAGCCCAGCTGCGGTACCTCGCTGGCCACGGCTTCGGCCAGGGCGGCGTGGCCGCGTGTTTCGAGCCCCGGCCGGCCGATTCCGATGTCGTCGGGCAGGAAGCGCGGGAAGGAGCCCAGTTCGGCGACGGCTAGCAGCCCGCCGGGGCGGATCGCGCCGAAGACCTCGGCGAGGACGCGATCGGGATCGGCCATGTGGTGCAGGGAGCTGGACGCCCAGGCCAGGTCCACCGAACCGATGGCCGGCCACCCCGTGTCCAGGTCCGCTGGGACGATCCGGATCCGGTCGGCCACGCCCTGAGCGAGGGCTTTGCCGCTGAGGTGGTGCAGCAGTGGCGCGGACTTGTCCACGGCGATGATGTCGGCCCCCGGGAAGCGCCGGACCAGGGCGAGGGCGCCGGTCCCGGTTCCGCTGCCCAGGTCGAGGATCCGGTGCGGCGGCTCAGCGGCCAGCGCATCGATCCAGGCGGTCACCTCGGACAGGTAGGAGTGCAGGACCTCGGCGTCCAGGTCAAGGAGCTCGGCCATGGCCGCCTCGTCGGGCTCGGCCGCCGGACCGTGCTGGTGGTGATGGTGTTCCATACCCTGACCCTAGGCGCCGGAGTTCTCGACGTTGATTCCCCGTGGCTTCGGGGCTCACGATGGCCCGGCAGAGATCCTGTGCATCTTCGACCACGAGGGGCAGCGCACCCACCTGCATCCCGACCCGTTCAGCAAGCTCGATCAGGAGATCGAGCTGCTCCGGCCCGCCAGCGTGCTCGCCGTCTACGCGGATGAGACCTCGGTCGCCGCGTTCGGCACCAATCAGCTGTCCCAGGCCACCCGGCCCCCGGCTGCGCGGGCTGGCCGGGAGATCGGCCGTTCCCGCGCCGCCGAGGTTGCCGCGTTCTGGGGTAGAGAAGCGCCCCGAGTCCCTGCCGACAGCTCGAGCCCGCTGTCCGTCAGCCTTCGGCGGCCTTCGGGACCGCGTCCCCGATTGGCACAGCGCCGCCGGCGAGCTCCAGCGTCCGGCCGGCCGTGCCCGGCTCGTCCAGCAGGGCCACCAGCACGGCCGCTACATCGTCCCGCGTGACCGCCCCGCGTCCCGTGCTCTCCGCGAGGTTCACCCGCCCGGTGCCCGGGTCGTTGGTCAGCGGGCCCGGCCGCAGGATGGTCCAGTCGAGCCCGGTCCGCGCGCGGACGTCGGCGTCCGCCGCCCCCTTGGCCCGCAGGTAAGCGGCGAAGACCGGATCGGTGCCCTCCGGGGGCTCGCGGTCGGCCCCCACGCTGGAGACGACGAGGAACCGCCGGACTCCCGTCGCCTCGGCCGCGTCCGCCAGCAGCGAGCACGCCTGCCGGTCCACCGTGTCCTTGCGCTCCACTCCGCTGCCCGGCCCCGCGCCGGCCGCGAAGACGGCCGCGTCCGCCCCCTGCAGGAGCCGTTCGACGTCCCCGGGCGCCGCCGATTCCAGGTCGCAGACCGCGGGCTCCGCGCCCGCCGCCCGCAGGTCG
>Ga0181530_10002151_pt1 | contig 23884 bp, 21 predicted proteins | sample PEATcosm2014_Bin_42_FD_119769 | JGI IMG/M metagenome (GOLD analysis project Ga0181530, IMG submission 119769) | Peatland microbial communities from MTU Mesocosm Facility, Houghton, MI, USA - PEATcosm2014_Bin10_60_metaG | ecosystem: Environmental > Terrestrial > Soil > Wetlands > Peat | place... | reverse complement strand
CAGGAAAGCGAGCCCTTGCGCGATTTCAAGCTCACTTGCATGGACAATCTCCTCTTCACCACCGAGGAGCGCGTCTACTTCAAAGACGTGCGCAGCCGGTTCTTGCTTGTAAGTGCAGGCTGGATCGCCGCCATAGCACCTGACCGCAGCGCCGAGGACATAGTCGGCAAGACCGACTTCGACTTCTTCGGCAAGGAACATGCCCAGGCCGCCTTCGAGGACGAGCAGAAGATCATCCGCACCGGCGAGGCGCTCGTAGGCAAGTTGGAGCGGGAGACCTTCCGCAACGGAACAAGCCCCTGGGTTTCGACAACCAAGATGCCCCTTCGGGACGAAACCGGCCAGATAATCGGTACCTTCGGCATCTCGCGTGACGTGACGGCGCAGATCAGAGCGGAAAGCGCCTTGGCTTACCAGGTCCAGCACGACCCGGTGACGGGCCTGGCGAACCGGGTTGCCCTCATGGACCGGCTTTCCCAGTCGGTCGCAGATCTTGCGCGACAACCGGGCCGCCTCGCGGTGCTCTACGTGGACCTAGACCACTTCAAGGCGATCAACGACTCGTTCGGTCACGACGCCGGCGACGAACTGCTCGCCGAGGTCGGCCACAGACTCGCTCAGTTCTCGCGGCATTCCGACACCGTCGCCCGCCTCGGGGGCGACGAGTTCGTGGTGTTGTGCGGGGACCTGCGCGACGACGACGATGTGGGACTCATCGGCGCGCGTATCGTCCAAGGGATCCGCGCCCCGTTCGTGGACGACGGGCGCGACCTCTCGGTCACCTGCAGCGTCGGGATCGTCATCACCCGCGATCCCCTGGCCCAGCCCAGACACCTGATCCGCGACGCCGACGCCATGATGTACGAAGCCAAGGAAACAGGCCGCAACCAATACCGGATCTTCGATGCCGCGGAGCGGATCGGCACATTGGCAAGCCGCCTCCAGGCTGATCTCAACCGCGCCCTCGACCAATCAGAGCTGTTCCTCCTCTACCAGCCCCTCTTCTCCCTCGACGACCAATCTTTGCTCGGCGTCGAGGCACTGGTGCGCTGGCACCATCCCGAACGCGGCGTCGTCACGCCCGACAGCTTTATCCCCTTCGCCGAACAGCACGGGTTCATCGGCAGGATCGACTCGTTCGTCTTGGACGAAGCCTGCCGTCAGCTTTCCGAATGGATCTCCCGCGACGACTGGCCCAGCGGTTTCACCATGGCCGTGAACGTGTCCGGCGCCGAGCTGTCAGACGCCCAGTTTGTCGCGCGTGTCGCCGAGGTGATCCGCCGCCACAGCATCGAAGCCGCGCGGCTGTGCCTGGAGCTGACCGAGACCGCGTTCCTCGGCGAGTGGGGCGACCTCCAAGAGACGCTGTCGGCCCTGTCAAGGCTTGGCGTGCGCCTTGCCCTCGACGACTTCGGCACGGGCTATTCCTCGCTTGCGCACCTGCAGCGAATGAAGGTCGATATCTTGAAGATCGACCGGAGCTTCGTAGCCCAGATCGGTCGCAGCGAACACGATCGGGAAATCGTGGCTGCGGTGACGGCGATGTCCCACGCCCTGGGGATAACCGTGGTCGGCGAGGGAATCGAAACGAGTCATCAACTCGACACCCTCGCCGGGCTGGACTGCGACCAAGGGCAGGGGTTCCTCTTCGCTCGCCCCCTCTCGGCGGAGGCGGTGGTCGCGCTCGTCGGCTGAGCAGTTCGCCTTTGTTCGTGCGAGCCGGCGGGTGGCCGCCGGCGTCCTCGAGCGCGCGGGAACGCACCTCGTGGCATCGGTACAGGGTGTCGCAACGCCTGAGGCGGCAATCGAGACCATCGGAGCCTGGGCCTACCCGGCGATCTCCCTGGCTGCCTGAACACGCGCGACGTCCTCGGGATGCACCCCCGTGATCCACCGCCACCCCCAAAGGTCTCAGGCGGCAACCCGAAGTACTCCGCGGGCTGGGTGTTGACGTACTCGATCAACCGTTCGGGCGTCGCCATCCCCACGATGGGCGGCATGAAGTCCGCCACAAGACGTAACTCGCCGGGCGTGAACAGCGGTGTCTGGATGCGGTCTCGATGCCCACGGGCATCCACGGTCTCTAGGCAACCGTTTACCGAGATGTCTCAGGCCCAGCATGTTCGCAGTGGCGACGGACCTGCCCGGCCGGGGCACAACGGCCTTCCCCAATCGTCGCGATAGTGAGCCCGCTCCCGGTCGGCACTCCCGACCGGCCCGCAATGAGACGACGTCTCTGGGCCGCGGGACGGCGAGCGGGGCGTTTCAGGCGTCGAGCGAGTCGAAAGCCGCCAGGGCCGCTCCTCTTGCTCCTGCCATGTCCAGGTTTGCGATGAGCGCGAAAGTCGCGACCTCTCGCTGCTCCTCGCGCAAAAAAGTATGCTCGCGCACGCGCGTGAGGAACCACTCCCGGAATCTCGGCGAGGCCTCGACCACGCCGCCGCCCACGAAGTAAGCGCCGGGGTCAACAAAATTGCTCGCAATCGTGAACAGGCGGCCGATCGCCATCGCCTGCTGGGCGAAGATCTCCAATGCCAGCGGGTCTTGTGAGTCCGCGTAGGTGCGAACCAACTTCGCGGCTTGAGCGAGAGACCCCTTCCCGGCGAGCTCGTGGTCCGGGAATCGAGTCAGCCAGTACGGGAGCAGATTCTGCTCGATCCCGGTCAGGGACGCGACGCTCTCCACATCACCGAGGAATCCACAGTTGCATCTGGGAACAGGCTGGCCTTCGGCAAGCAACCCCTCCATCGGTATGTGCACGTGGCCGAGCTCCCCCGCCATCCCCGCGGCCCCCCGGATGACGTGCCCGGCCTCTATCACCCCTCCGCCTAGTCCTGTGCCGACGATCGCCGAGACCGACGAATGCGACGCCCAACTCTCGCCGAAGTGGGTGTGATGGGCATAAAGCGCGGCCGCGTTGCCGTCGTTGTTGTAGATGACGGGGACGCCCACGCGACGCTCAAGCGCGCCGCGGATATCAAAGCCGCGCCAGGGCGGTTCCGAGAAGTTCGTCGCGCCTTTCGAAGAGATCACGCCATCGGGACTGGCCGGCCCCGGGGTCCCGAGGCCGATGGCGCGTACCGACTCCCGTTCCACGCCCGTCAGGCTGAGCACACCGTCGAGTGACCCGACGAGGGCTTCGATTGCCACTTCCGGCCCTTCTCGTACGCGGCTCGGGCTCTCGAGCAACCTATCCACGAGGAAACGGCCCGACTCCTCCAGCACCGTCGCGCTGTTGGCGGTGCCGCCGTTGTCAAGCCCGACGACGACCCACGAGCTCGAGTTCAAGATCGGCCCTCCTTCCCCCTCAGCACCTGACCGCCCCCCATGTCTTGTGTGACGAGACACGCCGAAACCGGAGCTCCCCCTGACGTGAGGGCGCGGGCGCGGCTCGTATCCGAGATCGAGTTGGAGACTGAAGGCCCCCGCCCCGGCGCTGTCCGGGCAGGACTGAAGCCATCTCCAGCCCGAGCCTAGCAACGCCGTCAGATTCCCCGAGGCACGTTCCCCACGCGTCAGGCCGCGCTTGGCCCCACGGTGCTCGAACCGGTCGCGCCCTAGCCCGGCGCGGGTTTCGGGAGCACAACCGGATGACCCCATGTGAGGACCTGAAACGCCCCGATGACCTGGATCTGCGCCGGCGGACCCCACGTCCGCAGGGCCGCGTCAAGGTCGACGTTGTCGATGATCGGCTTGCGGTACACGAGGAATTGCCACTCCTGTCCGGTGTACCAACTCGTCTCGGACAAGGTCATCATTTGCTGCAGGGCGCCACCGTTGGAGGCCGCCACCGGCCGTACGATGACCGCCCCACTGCTCTGGACCGTGGTGATACTGGCGGACCAGTAGTCGCCGATCCCCCACCGGAGATGGTGCGCCTCCAAGTAGGAGACCAGCGCCGGGATCTCGTAGGGCTGCGCAGGACGGGCCAATGAGTAACCGACTCCGGTCGCAAAGCTCAGGACCACGGCCAGACCCAGGGCCGAGACGACACGGGCCGGCTTTCCCGCCGGGAGCTTGGACCAACCTCGGGCGACAAGGCGCCCGGCGAGAATGCTCGCGAACACGATGGACACCGCGAGGTAGCGCACGCCGCTCTGATCGGGTCGCGCGAAGGTGACGAAGGGCGCGGCCGAGCAGAGCACCGCGAGGACGAGGAGGTCGTCGAGCCGCCAGGTCTCCGGCCCGGCCGGCACCGGCCGTCCTGTCCGCCCGCGGCGAGCGCCGACGACGAGGCTCCCCATCGCGGCCACGACGCAGGCCAGCACACACAGTGCGCCCACGGCGTGCAGTTCGCGGAGGCCGGCCGGCACTCCCCCGTTGTGCCGCAGCCCGTTGGTAAGGCCGAGCAGATCCGAGGCATAGCCGGGCACGTGCGCGAGGTTCCTCAGCATCTGTCCCACAGGCACCGTGGACAAAGCCGCTTCTGCCTTGAACGCTCCTCCCGCCTCGGCGAGCCGCCGGGCAAGGGCCGCAACGGCCCCGCCGACCAATCCAGCCGAGATGCCCGCAGCGGCGCTCTGCCACCTTCGCTGGCGCAGCGCCGCCACAAGACCCGCTAGGACCAGGGGCATGACGCCGTAGGCAACAAGCAAGAGGTCGCCGAGCATCCCCGCCGCGAGCAGAAGCACGGCCAGGCACCATCCGAGGCCGAAGCGACCCCGCCTGAGCGCGGCGAACGCCAGGAGGGCGTACAGCGCCGTGCTCATATGAAAGCCCCTGGCGACAAAGAACAGGGCCATGGCCGGGGTGGCGAAGCCGAGCAGGGCGATCACGGCTAAGCCCCCTGCCAGCGCGGAGGCGCCGTGGCTGGCCTCGCGGGCTAGGAGAACCCCGACGACGACCACAAGCGCCGCCATGACCGCGGGTCCCGCGTACAACAGCGCCGGCCGGAGGCCCACGAGGCGCACAGCCGCATCGTAAAAGGGCGCATCGCTGGTCCAGTACGAGGCGAAAGTCAGGTTCCAGCCCTGGAGAAGCAGATGTCCGGCGGCCATCGTCTGGCCTTCAAGGATGATGGTCGCCCTGTCGGAGGTCGCGGCCTGACTGTGCGCCGATCTCGCGTAGAGAAGCACTAAGAGACCGCTGAAAAGGGCCATGGTCGCAAGCGAGTTCACGGCCAGGCGTACAGACTTGCGCGTCGACCAGACGAGTCGGAGCCCTCCTCGCGGGGCGTCCCGCTCCTCAGCGGTCACCGAGCCCGACCTCTTTCAAAGCGCGACACCTCGGACGACGCCTCCCGCTCTCACGTCGCGGGACTCTACCCCGAACTCAATGGCGCACCCCGGTGTATTCCGGTTGTCCCGCCCCTCTGTTCTGACGGGGCCTCTGAGCGTTCTACGCTTTGCACATGCGAGGCAGTCCGTTGGAGAACGACGAGCCGCAGGAGGATTCTCCGGACTCGTGCGCTCTGGTCGCGCTGCAGCCGGTGATGGACCTCCAGGACCGCACTGTGTTCGGCTACGAGGCCCTCCCTCGCGGCTTGTTGCGTGACGATACGCGCGGGTTCGTCCGCTGCTCGTTCCCGGCGGTGCAGTACACGAGTCCGGCCCTATTGTTCGTGCCCCTCACCGCAGAGCTCCTCCAAGACGAGGAGTTCGACCCCTTCCAAACGGCCGACGAGGTCGGAGCCGCACCTGGAGAAGTCGCCTGGGTCATTTCCGAACTGACGGCACTCGAGCTGCCCGAGGTGGTGGAACGCCAAGTTGCCCACCTGCGCGAGCGGGGATTCCTCGTCGCTTTGGCTGACGTCGCACCCGGCGTGCTCAGCAGGCGGTCCGTGGCCGAGCTCATGCCGAGCTTTGTCATCATGGATCCGGCCTACACCGACTACGTGTCCACGGGCATCCTGGCGCGTGCCGAGCTCGCGGGCTTGCTCGCGTATTGTGCCCGGCTCAACGCCCACGTCATCGTCCGAGGCATCGTCGACGACGCCGTGGCCCAGCGCCTGATCGGGCTCGGAGTGAGACTGGGTATCGGCCCCCACCTGGGATCGCCTGCCGTGCTCAATGCCTCAGCCGCCGAACCGGGCGACGAAGTCGTCACATCCGCCTGGTTCCGTAGGCAGGGCGTGCGGGTGCTCACCGCACCGGGCAAGACGCTCGACACGCCGGCTCTCGTCGCCAAACTGCCAGCAAACGGACAGCTGCCGGTCGACGCCCAAGGCTTTGCCTGGTCTTTGGGTGAGGCTGCTCGCCTCATGCAAGCCGAGCACGATGCGAACCGGATCCTCCAGGTGACGGCGGAGCGCCTGCCACTGACCGTTCGCGCGGACCGGTTCGCGATATTCGAGGCCGACTGGGACCGTTATCGTCTCCGGGCGCGCGTCCTCGCCGGCGAAGAACTGACCGGACTCAACGAGATGGACATCTCGATGGACCGCGGGATAACGGGCTGGGCGTTCCTGCGCGGCTACCCCTACAACTGCCCGGACACACGCAGCCATTCCGAGGCCGTTTTGATCCCCGGCCAGGACGAGTCGACCTTGGAGGAGTCCCTGCTCGTCGTGCCGCTCATCGCCGGTGACCACCGGCTCGGCGTCATCGACATGTGGCGCAACGGCCGGAACCAGTTCACCGAGGAAGATCTCGAGCGCTGTGCGCTCTTCGGCTACATCACGGCTGCCGCCTGGCGGAACGCGCAGCTTTATGCGGAGCTCGAATTGCGTGCGATGACCGACACCTTGACCGGACTGCTCAACCACCGCTGGTGGGACGAGCTGGCAACGCGCGAGGCCGCTCTCTCCAGCCGAGCCGGAACCCAGATGGGCATCCTTCTCATAGACCTCGACCATTTCAAGCGGGTGAACGACCAGTGTGGGCACATGGCCGGTGACGCCCTGCTCCGCAATGTGGGGCGCGCGCTGCAGGGCGCCCTTCGCAACGGCGACGCGGCGGTTCGCTACGGTGGCGAGGAGTTCCTCCTGATGCTCCACAACACCGACGAGACCGGCGCCAGGAGGGTCGCCGAAGCCGTCCGGGACGTCCTGGCGAAACTCCCCGCGCCCGGACCCGGCGTGCCGCGCGTGACTGCCTCGATCGGCGTGGCGTTCTTCCCGCGGCACGGTGCCGTGCTCGACGAGGTCGTCAACGTCGCCGATGCCGCCATGTATCGGGCCAAGGCCGAGGGGCGGAACCGTATCGTGATGGCGCCCGATCCTGCGATCGAAGCCGCACCGGCTGATCGGAGTGGCGCGGCACCATAGGCCGGGGTTGCCGTCGGAACCGCTTCAGCCCGAGAACCGGTCGGTCACTTCGCGACCCGGCGCAGCGGTGGGACCTTGGGGCCTTCTTTCCCGCGCCAGGCGCGAGCCATGGCGGAGGTGTCGAAGGCGACAGCGAAACTGCCATCGCGCGCCAGCACGACCGCCCCGCCATGTCCAGCCCGCGCGCCAACCGACGCGAGCGCGTCTCCCAGCGCAACTTCGAGCGGCGCCCCCTGCGTGACGCACCAGTCCACCCGGTGGGCGAAGCCCGCGACGAGAAAGGATTCGCCCTCGCCCGTCGCGGAGACCGCGACGGTGCGATCGTCTGCCCAGGTACCTGCTCCGGCGATCGGAGAATCACCCACTCGCCCCGGCAGCTTGCCCAGGCGCCCGCCGGTCGACGTGGCGGCGGCGAGATGGCCGTCAAGGTCGAGTGCCACGGCACCCACGGTCCCACCGCGCGAGATCGCCCGGACGCCCTCGCCACACAGCGAGGCCGGGTCCATCCGAGCAAGACCTGCGGCCTGCGAGAACCGGTCCGCACCGGCGCCGGCCAGCAAGACGGGACCGTCCCTCGGCCCGCCCAGCGCCATGACCGCCCGAGCCGCTCGCACGGGGCTCTCGGGCCACGTCGCGGCACAAATCGCCCCGAAGCTCCCGGTTGCACCGTCCATGACAGCTGCGTCGGTCTCGACCGTGCCCCGCGCCGTCGCGACGGCGCCCCTCCCGCTGTTGAAGATGCCGGAGGCTTCCATGCGCGCCACGGCCTCGACCACGGCATCGAGAGCATGACCGGCCCCTTTGAGCACCTCCCACGCAGCCTCCAGAGCATCGGACATGCCCCCTGCGAGCCGAGCTAGCTGGTCCTGCGATCGCGGCCGCACGAAGTCGCCGGCCCCGCCATGGATCACCACCGCGGGCGTGCCCAGCGCGCCTGACTCCACGAAGACATCTCCGGTCATTGCCTCGCCTCTGTCCGCGCTCGCCCGCGCCTACACGCCCCGCGCCGCCTCGCGCGGCTGGCCCGTGATGCGCCGCGTCACCCAGCGCTCCACCACGAAGGCAAGAAAAGGCACGAATCCCGCCGCCACCAGAGCGATCACATGCTTGAGACCCAGCCCGAAGCGGCGGGCGAGATCGGCCACGGTCACGAGGTAGACGATGTACAAGAACCCGTGGATGGGGCCGACGACCCGGACGACGACCGGCCTTCCTGCCCCGTACTGGAGGGGTACACCGACGAGGACGAGAACCAGGAGACCGACACCTACGACGTAGGCCATGACCCGGTATCGCTGCAGGGCGGAGTTCTGGGCCGGGTCCACGAGGGTTTCAACGTAGCTTCTCCTCGTCCGTCTCGTTGAGCCGGGCAAGGTAACGGTTGTAGGCGGCGAGCTCCTCGTCCTCCTCTTCCTCGTGCGGGTCCGTTCCGCCCGACAAAGGCCGGGCGGTGCCATTCGGCGCCCCCGGGGTGATCGCCGTCGGCAGCTCGTGAACAAGCCTCCACCACATGTAGACGCCATAGGCGGCGAAGAAAGGCCACTCCACGGTGTAGGCCCAGCTGAGCGTGTTGCCGGACAGCGCGCGGTGCAGCTGCCACCATCCAAGAGCCAGACAGCCCGGGACCACCACGAGCGCGGTCAGATGGAGGAGGACCGCCCGACGCGAGAACCACGCGGGACGCACACCCCGAGGTTAGTCCTCGCCGTCGCCGGCCTCCCGGGGCCGGTGCGGCCACGATCCGAGGTGCCGTCCTAGTCCGCTCGGCGCTGGTCGAAGGTCACCACGAGCTTGCGGGCGGCGCGCGCCTCGTCGACCCGGCCCACCGGGGTCGTCCGCGGCGCGGCCTTCGCGTCGTCCGCGTTGCCGACGTCGCGTGCCTCGCGGGCGATCTGAACGAACGCATCGGCCAGGGCCGAGACCGTCTGCGGGCTCTCGGTCTCGGTCGGCTCGACCATGAGAGCCTCCTCGACGATCAGCGGGAAATAGACCGTCGGAGGATGGAAGCCAAGCTCCATAAGACGCTTTGCCACGTCCAGCGCGCTGAGGCCGACTTCCTCATGGAGCGACTTCGCCGAGACGACGCACTCGTGCATCACTGGCCTGTCGTAGGCGATGTCGTAGGTGCCGCGAAGACGTTCCTTGAACCAGTTCGCGTTCAGCACGGCTATCTCGGACACCCGCTTCAGGCCATCACCTCCGTTGAGGCGCAGGTACATCCACGCGCGGAGCAGCACGACGGCGTTCCCGTGCCAGGAGTGCACGCGCCCGATCGAGCGCTCGGGCATGGCGAGCTCGAAGCCGGACTCGCCCCGGGTGGGCCTCGGGCCGGGGAGGAACGGAACGAGCTTGGCACCGACCGCCACGGGACCCGCACCGGGCCCTCCCCCACCGTGCGGGGTGGCAAAGGTCTTGTGCACGTTCAGGTGCACGATGTCGAAGCCCATGTCTCCCGGCCGCACGATCCCGAGGATCGCGTTCAGGTTGGCACCGTCGTAGTACAGAAGGCCCCCGACTTCGTGGACCGCCTCCGCGATCTCGACGATCTCCTCCTCGAACAGGCCGAGGGTGTTGGGGTTCGTCAGCATGATCCCCGCCACGTCGTCGTCGAGCAACGCTCGCAGAGCTTGCAGGTCGACCCCGCCCCGCGGATTCGTCCCGACGGTCGCGACCTCGTAACCGCTGAGCCTCACCGAGGCCGGGTTCGTGCCGTGGGCCGAGTCCGGGACGATGACACGGCGCCGGCGGGCGGATTCGCCGTTGGCATCGTGATACGCGCGCATCAACAACAGCCCCGTGAGTTCCCCGGCCGCGCCGGCTGCCGGCTGCAATGTCGCGGCCTGCATCCCGGTGATCGCGCACAAAGCCTCTTCCAGCTCGACGAGGAGCTCGAGCCAACCCTGCGTACATGTGGCCGGCGCGGCCGGGTGGACTCCCGTGAAACCCGGGAGGGCTGCACCGGCGTCTGCTGCCTTCGGGTTGTACTTCATCGTGCAAGAGCCGAGGGGGTAGGCCCCGAGGTCGACGGAATACTGGCGGTGTGTGAGACGCGTGAAGTGCGCGACTAGGTCACGCTCGGAGACCTCCGGTAGCGGCACCGCGCCGGTCTGGAGAAAGGCTCCGGGTACGAGCTCTGCAGCCGTCCATGTGGGCAGGTCGGTCGTCCGGAACGAAGCCGCCTGGCGGCCGGGCTCGGAGAATTCGAAGATGGCAGGCTCGAAGTCGTGCGCCAGGAGCGGCGCACTGAGAGCACGGCCGGCGGGCAGCGGCGCGCTCATCGGACAGCCTTGGCGAATGCAGCCGCGAAGCCTTCGATCTCCGCCCGCGTGCGCCTTTCGGTGGCAGCCACGAGCAAGCCTCCCTCGTATTCGGTGTCGTCGAACCCGGCCCGGATGGGCACCCCGGCGAGGTAACCGTCTTCCACCAGGCGTTCCACGAGCTTCTCGGGCTCAAGCGGGGTGCGGAGGGCGAACTCGCACAGCACAGGGGCCGTTGTCACGAGCTGCACGCCGTTGATCGAACAAAGTGCCTCGCGGGTGTAGCGCGTCGCTCTCGCACACCGCAGCGCCACCTCGCGCAGGCCCTGCGGGCCGAGCCACGAAAGATGCACCGCTGCGGTGACAGCCAGCAAGGTCTGGTTCGTGCACACGTTCGAGGACGCCCGCTCGCGGCGTATGTCCTGCTCCCGCGCCCGCAAGGTCATGACATAGGCGTGGCGGCCCCCCGTGTCAACGGTCTCTCCGACGATGCGGCCGGGGATTCGCCGCACGTCTTGGAGGCGGCACGCGAACAAGCCGAGATACGGCCCACCGAAGCCGAGCGCCGTCCCGAAGGGCTGCCCCTCGCCCACGACGACATCGGCACCGAGCGAGCCCGGCGTTTGCAACAGGCCTACCGAGACGGGGTCGAAGCACACGATCAAGCGGGCGCCAAGACGGTCGGCGACGCGGCGAGCCGCGGCTATGTCCTCGAGACAGCCGAGGAAGTTGGGGGCAGCGACGACGACAGCCCCGGACGGGCCCTCGTCCCCGACCTTGTCCCAGGCGGTGACGCCGCCGGACAGCGGCACCGTGCCGATCTCGTTGCCAGAACCCCTTGCGAAAGTCTCCAGCTGCCGGCGCCAATGCGGGTGGACCCCCTGGGAGCAGAGCACCCGTCTTTGGTTTGTGGCCACCACGGCGAGGTTCACGGCCTCGACGAGCGAGGCGGCACCGTCGTAGAGGGAAGCGTTCGCGACGTCGAGACCACTCAAGCGGGCGATCATCGTCTGATACTCGAAGATGGCCTGCAGGACGCCCTGGGACACTTCCGGCTGATAGGGCGTGTAAGCGGTCACGAACTCCGAGCGGGAGGCGATGGCCTTCACCACCGCCGGTATCTCGTGGTCATAAGAGCCCGCCCCGGCAAAGCACACCAGGTCGCGGCCGCACGGTCGATTGCGCGCGGCGAGCTCCTCGAGTCGCCACGCGACATCCGGTTCGCTCATCGCCGGCGGCAGGTCGAGCCCACCGCGGAGCCGCAACGCCTCCGGGATCTCCCCGAAAAGGCCATCGAGGTCCTCGAGGCCGAGAACGCCGAGCATCTCGGCGATCTCGGCGTCGGTGTGGGCGACAAACGGCGCGTTCAAGACCCTGCCCCTTCTGTTGTCAACCGCTGAAACGGTGGCTTGACCACGACCGCCGAAACCGGGCCGCCCCGCAGCTCGATCTCGACCTTGGCGCCCATCGGCGTACCGGGGGGCAGGAAGGCGAGCGCGATCCCCCGCTGCAGCACGGGTGAGAAATTGCCGCTCGTGACTTCACCCGAGACCTCCCCGTCCTCGAGGACCACATCCCCGTTCCGGGGCGGTCTGCGCCCATCGGCCAGGAGACCGCGCAGCCGGCGCCGGATCCCGGCCGTGCGCTCACGCTCCAACGCTTCGCGGCCCCGGAAGGGTCCCTTGTCCCAGCTGACGACCCAGCCGAGCCCGGCCTGCAAGGGCGTGATACCGGGGCCGAGCTCGTGGCCATGAAGCGGCAGCCCGGCCTCGAGGCGCAGCGTGTCGCGCGCTCCGAGCCCGGCCGGCTTGACACCGGCGTCGACGACCGCGCGCCAGAACTCGGGTGCCATCTCGGACGGAACGGCGCACTCGACACCGTCCTCCCCGGTGTAGCCCGTGCCGGCGACGCGGCAGGGCACGCCTTTGTATTGGAAATCCTCCACCCCGAAATGCCGGACCCCCGCCGCATCGGCCGACACCTTCGCGAGGCGCTCGCGGGCGCGCGGGCCCTGCACGGCGATGACGGCCCGCTCGCCGGTCACGTCGTGCCCACCGAGCACGGACATCACCCTCGCGGTGTTGGAGGCATTCGGCATCACGTCGAAACGGTCTTCTGAAACCCACCAGACGATGATGTCGTCGAGCACCGAGGCGTCGGTTTCGTCGAGGAGGTGCTGGTACTGCGCGCGGCCCGGCCCGATACGGTGCAGGTCGTTGGTGAGGGTCGTCTGGAGCAGTTCGAAGGAGCCGGGGCCTTCGACACGCACGGTGCCGAGGTGGCTCACGTCGAAGACGGCGGCGTCGTTGCGACAAGCGAGGTGCTCGGCGATAGTGCCTTCTGGGTACGAAAGGGGCATCTCCCAGCCGCCGAAATCGACGAGACGGGCGCCGAGACCCGAGTGCTCGGCATGCAGTGGGGAGTTCTTGAGTGTCACCCAGCCAATCTAGCTGTTGCCTCTGGGAGGTACTTTCCCAAAAGACGGAAGACATCGCGCCGATAAAGGACCCTGACATTGACTTCCGGATAGAGCTGGGCCATCTGGCGCAGCTTGCGGTTCTTGACCGTGACGAGCTCTTGGCGAAGCGTCGTCAGCTCCAGGAAGACGGCGTGCTCGGTCAAGTAGAAGTCCGGGCGGAAGGCGCTCGTGGGCTGGCCGTCGGGACCCCACGCCAGCACGAACTCGACCGGTTCGTACTCCCAAGGCACCTCGTAGTAGTCGAGAAGCTCCGCAAACAGACGTTCCGAGTCATGTGCAAACCGCACCGCGGCGTGCGGTGGCGGCCGTTTCGCCGGCGAGGATCGCCTGTCGGAGAGCGTCTAGCCTCCCTCGGCAAGCCGGGCGGACCCGGAGGAACTGGCCGCGGCCTTCGCGGATGTGGTCTGCGCCAGACCACCGGCCTTCGCCTCCTTGCTGGAGACATGGGCGGCGTCGATACGGTGGATTGCCGCGTCGACTTCCCCCACCACCCCGGCGAGCGGCACGACGTTGAACACGCCCTGACCGCCTCGCAACAGGTCGATGATCTCCTCGCCGGTGCGCACGAGCACCGATCCCTCACCCACGATGACGAGGTTTGCCGTCGTGAGGTCTTCTCCCACCGAGTCGCGGAGGCACTCGATCGCGCGCCTTGCCTGGCGCAAGTTGACACCGCCATCGAGGAGCTGCTTGATGACCTTCAGCTCGAGCAGGTCCCTGTAGGCGTAAAGCCGCTGCGAACCGCTTCCCCGCGCCGGGGCCAGCGATGGGCGGCTCAGGCCAGTCCGGTCCCAGTAGTCCAGCTGCCGGTAGGTGATACCCACGATGCTGCACACCTGCGGCCCACGGAAACCGACCTGGTCCATTTCGTGCCCCTGTCCCTAGTTCCCCAGCTTCCGCCCCTGCCCTGGTGGGACGACAGCGCGGTAGTTACACCCTCGTAACCAAGGTTAGGGCTCGCGCGACTCGACGTCAACGATCGGTCGAGCTCGCGTAACTGAAGGCCGCACATCTACTGCAGCTTCAGCTTCAGGGTTGCGGCACGAGGCCGGGGGCGAAAGGCGCCCACTCAAGACGTGAAGTCCTCCGGTCGAATCCTGTCCAGGAACTCGCGGAACTCCCCGACGAGCTCGTCCGGGTTGCCCTCGACGGCGACGTCGTCGTCATCCGGCTCGATAACGAGCCCCTCGGTCTCCATGAGGTCGTCCGCTACGTACAGCGGCGAGTGGGTCCGTGCCGCCAGGGCGATCGCGTCCGACGGCCTGCACGACACGACGACGTCACGCTCGCCCGCCCGCAGGTGGAGCTCCGCGAAAAAGGTCCCGTCCCGGAGCTCGGTCACGAGCACACGCACAACTCTCGCGCCGAGGGTCTCGACGAGCTCGCGCATGAGATCGTGGCTCATCGGACGCGGGGGCTCGACCCCCTGGAGGGCGAAGGCGATGGCGGTCGCCTCCGGTCCGCCCACGAATATAGGCAACGAACGACGGGCCCCCTCGGTCTCTTCGAGCAGCACGACCGGTGTGCTCGACCCCAGGTCGACCCGGACAGCCCTCAGATGCACCTCCACCATGACAGCAACTTACCGCCGCCAGAGCCTTTCGAACATCGCAGGCGGCTCCGAGCGCAGATCGGCCTCGTCCGCGACTTGTAACGCAGGGAGGTTGCGGTAACGCTCGTCGAGGTCGAGGCCATAGCCGACCACGTGCTCGTCGCTTATGACCTGACCCACGTAGCGGAGCTCGACCGGTAGCAGCCTGCGGCTTTGCCGGTCGAGCAAGGCGCAGGCGGCCGTTGATCGAGCGCCGCGCAAGGCAATCAGCCGGAGTACATAGGCAAGCGTCAGACCAGTGTCGACGATGTCCAGGACGACGACCACCTCCCGTCCCGAGACATCGAGGTCGAGATCCTTTACCACTCGCACTCGCGTCCGGCCGTCCCCGTAGGACGAGAGAGCGAGGAAGTCGAGCTCGCAGGGTCCCGGCAGTTCCCGTACGAGATCGGCGAGAAAGCAGATGCTTCCTTTGAGCAGTGCCACGAGCACGACGCCATCGGGATAGTCGCGCCTGATCTCGCCTCCGAGCCGATGCGCGATCGCGGCCAGTTCCGAGGCCTCGAGAAGGGACCTGACCCCGTGGTCCGGCTGGCTCACCCCCCGGTCAGTTCGCGCAGCGCGGCTTGTGAGAAACAGCGCATCAATGCTTCCCCCAGTTCGGCGAGCTCGGAAAGGTCCTCGATCGCGCGGGCTCGCGACCCGGGGTTCCTCTGCCTGAGCAGAGGGGTCACAACCTGGGCGAAAAGCCCGGTCTGGCGGTCGGCGGCGTGTTTGAAGATCCGCAGGTGCCTCGCCCCGATCCCATAGGGGGCAAAACGGGCCGCGAGCTTTGCAACCAGCACCGCCTCCTCGTCGTAGCAGTGCACTCCCGCCACGGTCCTCCCGGCGACGAGACCGAAGCTCTCGAGCTCCTCGATGCCCGCCACCTCGAGGCCGCTGGCACTGGCCAGCTCGGAAAGCGTCAGGCTTGCCCCCGAGAGTCCCGCCCCCGGCAGGCCAGCTGTCGGGCGGGACAAGGCCCGACGGGCCGGCACGGTGGTGTCCTCTTGCCCTACTTCCGCCAACGCGCCGGCTGACGATGACTCAGCCTCGGCTTCCAGCGATGCGCCTTCAGACACAGGCGCCTGGCCTTTCCCACGGCGGCCCCCGGAGGACCCGGTGCTCCCCCTCGCCTTCGTCTCGGCCTCAGCCGAGCGGCGACCCGCCGGCGAATGTCGTTCCTCGTGACGGCCCTCAGGCGTGGAACCCGTCGAGCCGGTTTGCGACCCGTGCTCGGCCGACGACGCCGCGTCCGCGCTCGTCATCACCGGCCCTCTCGCCCGCTTGGTCGCGTGGTCGGGAGAGGAGCCGACCATGGCGACGGACTTCAAAGCCGCGGCGCCGCCCTGAACGCTCTCGCGGGTGACCCCCGCGGCCCCCGCCGCCGCAACGAGAACGGCTGCGGACTCCCGCTCGGGGGGCGGCTCGCCCATCTCGAACAGGTGGGGCGTAGGTGCCTCGGGGTCGCTCATCCCGTGTTCCAGACGGCCTTTGATCACCTTTAGGGGCAAGAAATGCTCGCGCTGTTGGCGCAGGATCCAGCGGAGACGTTCCACGTCGGGCTCGTAGAACTTCCGGTAACCCGAAGGCGTCCGCTCGGGGACGAGCAGTCCGCGGCTCTCGAGGAAACGTATCTTCGAGATCGTGATGTCCGGGAACTCCTCGCGGAGCAAGGCGAGCACGTCGCCAATTGCCAGATAAGAGCGCTCCCCCACTGCTACCTCAGCCCGCGCTCGTCGAGAGGAATACAAGCTTGAACTTGCCAATCTGGACCTCGTCTCCACCCTTCAAGGTGGCCGTCTCGATCCGCTCGCGGTTGACATAGGTGCCGTTCAGAGATCCGACGTCCACGACGACGTAGCGGCTTGCCTCGCGCCGGAACTCGGCATGGCGGCGTGACACCGTCACGTCGTCCAGGAAGATCTCGCTGTCGGGATGCCGGCCCACCCGGGTGACTTCACTTGTCAGCACGAACCGAGCCCCGGCGTCCGGTCCGCGCTTGACGACGAGAACGCCGGTGCCTTCCGACAGATCCTCCGCGGGAACACTGACCTCTTCCTCAGTCAGGTCACCCGAAGAGTCCTCCGGCAGGAAGGAGATGGTCGTGTCCGAGCTCGGAGTGAAGGGCGCGCCACAAGACGAGCAGAAGTTCGAGTCCGGTGGGTTGCGATGGCCGCAGTTGTTGCAGAACACCCCAGTACGGTACCTGAGACTAAGCAGGGCGCGCTCGGCCAGCTGCCCCTGGCTCTTGAGGGAAATGGCCACGGCGGGGTTTCCTGCTACTCGCGTTCAGACCGGCGGGTCGCTCGGTCCCAAGACCGGCGACGCCTCAGGATTCCGTGAGTGAGCGGTATCCAGCGGCGTCCAGCAGCTCGTCGAGCTCTGCGGGCTCGGACGGCTCGATCACGCAGAGCCAGCCCGCCCCGTACGCGTCCGTGTTGATGACCTCGGGCTGGGTCGAAAGCGACGTGTTCACCTCCACCACGGTGCCACCGACGGGCGCGTACACCTGGGAGACCGACTTGGTCGACTCGACCTCACCGAGCTCCCCCCCTCGCACCACGGCGTCGCCGACGGAAGGCAGTTGCACGAACACGACGTCCCCCAAGGCTTCCTGGGCGAAATCTGTGAGGCCCACTCTGACCTTCGCATCCTCAAGGCGCGCCCACTCGTGATCGGAGGTGTATCTCACGTCCTGGGGGATGTCCATGTCTCACAGCTCCTTGAAGGTGGCGGCAGCTTCCGACGCCGCCGCGATCGTAGTCACTCGCCGGACTCTACCGCCTGTCCCGCGGCCGCACCGGGCCGCGTCGACGCGACCCGGACAGCCGCTCAGGCTGTCCCCTCCGCGAGGATCGCTTCGATGTCACCGGCCACGCGATCGGTCCGTTGCTCGGCCTCTGCCCAGGTTCGGCCCTCGGCCTTTATGCGGGTGACCGGCGCCTCCGGATCGGGTATCACGAGGGTCCAGCCGTCGGCATCGATCGTCTTCACCCCGTCAAGCAGCAGCAGACCGGCCGGCTCCGCCTGCTCGACCAGAGTGCGCATCACAAGACCCTTCTGTTCGAACGGAGTCGGTACCTCCCGCCCGACGATGTGAGTCTTGGGCAGGCGGCCCACAATCTGCGAAAGCACGGTCTTCTCCCTGGCGAGGAGAGAAAGCAGCCGTACGAGGCTCGCGACAGCGTCGAACGCGGGCAGGAAAGCGGGGAAGACGAAGCCTCCCGCGGTGTTGCCGGCAAAGTGCACCCGAGGCGAGCCGGCGACCTCGAGCAAATGCGAGGCCGCCAGCTTGGTCCTCAGCACTTCGCAACCGGTGGTCTGGCAAACAGCCTCGACTTGGCTGCTCGCGTCTACGGGCACCGCAATCGCGCCACGGGACTCAGTTGCCGACACAAGCCGGACGAGCACGAGGAGGGCCTCATCGTCGGAGAGGACATGGCCGGTGTCGTCGACGAGGGTCAGCTGCTCGCCGTCAGGGTCCAGCATCGCCCCGAGGTCGGCCCCCGAGGAACGGACGAGATCACCGAGCCGCGCCGCGTGTGCCGTGCGGTCGAAGCCGATGACCCCGGAGGTCGAGACGTTTGGGTTGATACCGAGAATGTCGGCCCCGAGCTTCGCGAGCACGTTCGGCATGACGAAGCTCACCGTGCCGAACGCGTAGTCGAGCACCAGCTTGAACCTGGCGCCACGTATGGCATCGAGGTCGACGAGGCTTGTCAGCTCGTTCGTGTACAGCTCGAGTGTTCTCGAGGCGAAGCTGATGTCGCCGATCTCTGCTGCGAGCACCCGGCGCGATTCCTCACGGTCATAAACGCGCTCGATCTGGCGCTGGGCGGCTTCCCCGAGCTCCATGCCGTCCTCGTTCAAGAAACGCAGGGCGACCGACTGGGGATCGCCGGGCACGAGCCTGACGGTCATCCCGCCGACCGCGGTCCCCGCTCGGGTCAGGAACCTCGTCACAGGCACCGTCGCAGCCTCGAGATCCTCGACACTGCATCCGGCCGCGATGATCCCGACGATGGCGGCACGCTTCAGCATTCGCGCCGCCCGGCTTGAATCCCGCGACACTGCGACTGTCGCGCCTTTCGTAAGAGTCGTCGCGTACGCCAGGGCGACGCGCATGGCGACCTCGGGAGAAAGGTCGACGTTCGCGATGCCCGCGACACCGAGACGCCCGAACAGGCTCCTCGAGCCCCGTGACTCCCAGATGATCGACGAGTTCACGACGGCGCCTGCTTCGATGATCTTGTGCGGGTACACTTTCACGCCCGCCCCGATGACTGCTTGACGCCCCACCTTCGATCCGGCGCCGAGCACAACCCCGTCGTCGAGGTGTACGCCCTGACGCACATCGCAGGACCTCGCGATGACGCAGCCTCGGGCGCTGACCGACGAGGCGATGTACACGTTGTCGTGGATGACGCAGCGCTCGATGACGCTGTTCTCCCCGATGCGGACGTTGGCGCCCACCACGCAGTGGCCGTGCAGCTCGACGGCCGCGCCGATGCGGCAGTTGTCCCCGATGAGCGTGGGGCCGAGGACGCGCGCCGAGGGATGAATCTCAGCACCCGCGCCGAGCCACACGCCGGGGCGAAGCGAAAAACCCGGTACGTCGACCCCGACCTTGCCGTCGAGGATGTCTGCGTGGGCACGCAAGTACGCCTCCAGCGTGCCGACGTCCTCCCAGTAGCCGCCGGCTACATATCCGTAGAGGGGCCGGCCCGCCTCGAGCATCGCCGGAAAGACCTCCGAGGAGAAGTCAACGACACGTCCGCCGGGTATCCACTCGAAGACGTCCGGCTCGAGCACGTAGATGCCGGTGTTGATGGTGTCGCTGAAGACGTCACCCCAACCCGGCTTCTCCAAGAACCGCTCGACGCGCCCGTCGGCGCCGATGATGACGATGCCGAACTCGACTGGATACTCCACCGCCTCGAGCGCGAGCGTCGCGACGGCACCTCGCTCGTGGTGGAACTCGACGAGAGCCGTCAGGTCGACGTCGGTCACGACGTCGCCGGATATCACGAGGAAGCGGTCATCCAGTTCGTCGATGGCGTTGAGCACCGATCCGGCGGTCCCGAGCGGTGTCTCCTCGGTGGCGTAGACGAGACGGACCCCCAGCTCCGACCCGTCCCCGAAGTACGTTCGAATCATGCTCGCGAGAAACCCGACGGTCACGACGATCTCGTCGAAACCGTGGCGCCTGAGCAGGTTCACGACGTGCTCGGCCATGGGTGCGTTCGCCATGGGGAGCATCGGCTTGGGCTGGCTGGCCGTCAGCGGCCGAAGCCTCGTGCCTTCCCCACCCGCCATGATCACGGCCTTCACAGACCCGCCGCCTCGTGCTCGATGGGCTGGGAGCGACGGTCCCTGAGCGCCCGACGGGCGTGAGGAACGTACGCGGCCGCGGCCACGAAACTGAAGACCAGGGCCGGCACGAGCGCCACCCAGGTCGCGTCGGTGAGCACCCGGGCCCACGTCGCGTGCTCGTCCCCCAGCAAGAACAACGGCAGGCAGCACAAGAGCCCGAAGGTGCCGGCCTTGCCGACCCAGAGCACGTCGATGCGCCGTGCCCGCATCGCAGCAAGTGCCAACACCACCGCTGACACGAGCAGCTCGCGTCCGAGCACGATGCCGGCGAGCCAAGCCGGGATGGCACCGTAGATCTCGATGGCGAGGACTGACGTCACGAGCACCACCCGGTCCGCGACAGGGTCGAGAACCTTGCCCAGAGTGCTGACCTGGTGGAACTTACGGGCAAGGTAGCCGTCGAGGAAGTCGGTCACGCCGACGAACATCAACACGAGAGTCGCCGCGATCCGTTCGCCGGGCCCGAACAGGAGCCAGCAGAATACACCGACCAACGCGATCCGAGTGAAGGAGATCACGTTCGGCAAGGTCCACACGCGATCGAGGCCGTCCCGGCCGTTGACGGCCTCGTTTCGCACGACCTCCACCCCGCCAAGTCTACGGGCGCCCGCGTCCACTGGAACCTGCCAAGCGGTAGTTCCCAGCCGCGCGGGCGCCCCTGTCTCGATCGCCCAATGAGGCGCGACCTGTGCAGGTTCAGTCGTGACGGATGCGGGTGCCCGTCATGACGTTGGGCACCAAGCGGACATAACGGTCCGCCATCCCGTCTAGTGACCAAGACTCAAGTGGGAGCTGGCTCACACGAGCAAGTTCCTCCTCTTCGGTGCTGACGTGCGCCAGACCCTGGATCATGACGCTCCAGCCCTGATGGTCCGACTCGAAGTGGTCGACCTCGAACGCCACCACGAATCCCGCGGATGCGTCGTTCAGCTTGGTGCCCTGGGCACACCGCCAAACGATGTCTCCTTCGAGCACCGCGAAGTTCACGGGGAGCACGATCGGCAAAGCGCGCGCGGTGAGGGCCACGCGACCGACATTCTCGCCCCTCAGCAGCTCGAGACAATCCTCAGGGTCTAACTCCTCGAAAACCGGTGCCCGATCGCGATCCACGTCTCAAGAGTCCGCCTGAGCAGCCCTTTCTGGTTAGAGGCGAAAGTCACCTTTCCTCCGGCCGTGCGTCGCTCGAGAGTTGCTCGGGTTCAGCGCCCAGTCGGGACGGACCACTCGACGAGCGTCCCCGACGGGCTGCGGGCAGTGATCGAGACCGAACCAGAAAGCGCATGGGCCCGCTCGGCAATGTTCCGCAACCCGTTGCCGGCGGTCCTTCCCTTCGGTGGGCCAACGCCGTTGTCCGCGACCGAGACGAGGAGCATGTTGTCCTCGGAAACGATGACCACCTCGACCGCGGAGGCTGCGGCGTGCCGGGCGACGTTCGAGAGCACCTCGGTCAGGACGGCAACCACCTGCGACTCCAGCTCATCGCTCGTGACCGCGTCAACGGGTCCCTGGAACCCTACGCGGGGTGTGAAGCCGAGAGATTCGGCGGCGGCGCTCACGACCGCTGTGACCGCCGCCCGCAGACCTGCCTCGGCCATGACCGGCCGCTCGAGATGGAAGATCGTCTCACGGATCTCGCGGATGACCTCGTCCAGACCGTCCACGACGCGGTCTATCCGCCCGGCCACCGAACCACTCGTGAGTCGCTCGATGCTCTGCAGGCCCATGCCGAGAGCAAACAGCTGTTGGATGACAGTGTCGTGCAGATCACGGCCGATTCTTTCCCGTTCGGCGGTGGCTTGGAGCTGTTCGAGCTCAACCCGAGCCTCTCCCAAGGTGAGAGCGACCATGGCGGCGTTCGCGAAGACTTCTACGAGCGCGGTGTCGTTCGCGTTGAATCCCGCCGCGCCCCGCGGCCGGGCGACGACCAGCGCGCCCAGAATCCCGTCTTCCACGCCGAGTGGGCAGAACAAGCCAGGCCCGAGGCCGAGTGCCTTCATCCTGGGTGGAACCGTCACCTCCGTCGACAGGTCGCCGACGATGATCGACTCCCCCTCTGTCATGGAGCGCTCGGCGATGCTCCCGTCCGAGGTGATCTCGAGACCGATGATCGACTCGGCCCCGTCGCCATCACTGGCGCTGACGACGAGGCCTTCCTTGGCTGATGGGACGACAACCCAAGCCAAGGTGGCGTCCACCAGGCCGCGTGCCCGGCATGCGACCAGCTCCAAAGTCGCCGCGGTCGGCTCACCCGCGAGCAAGCGCTGCGTGATCTCGTTTATGGCGGACAGCCTCGCCTCTTGGCGGCGCCGATCCGTGGCATCGCGCACGAACGCCCCGACGAAGCTTTCCCCACCGGTCGAGAACGGGGCAAGGCTGACATCGATCGGGAACTCGGTCCCGTCACGCCGCCTGCCCATGAGGTCGAGACCAAGTCCCATCGGTCGCGGCTCGCCTGATTCTGTGTACCTTCTCCGGTGACGCTCGTGCATGGCCCGAACCTGTTCGGGGACGAGCGTCTCGATACGAAGACCTACGACCTCGTCCGGATCGAAGCCGAAAAGAGCCCTGATCGCCTCGCTGGCAAGGACGATGATGCCGTCTCGGTCGACAGCGATGACCGCGTCCGGCGACGACTGCAGGAGTGTTGCGAGCACGTCGGCAGGGTCCGCCACACGCGACTGCATCGGTACCACGCTGCTGTGCTCTCTCACCGGGGTGCGAGCCTAGTCACCTTGTCGCGCGAAGCGCATAGTCGGCAGTCCCGTTCCAGCTTTGGCCGCAAAGCGGTCCGAGCCCGGCACGTCGCCTCGTCCGATTCCGCGATCTCCGAGCACCGATCGGCTAAGCAAGTGGTGGCGCCGGTGCATCTGTGCGGACGCCGGTGTCACGACCGTGCCAGAGGAGTCGAACTTGAGCCAGACCGTTGAAGCGTATGCAACGATCGCGGCGCCGCCCGACACCGTCTTTGCATCCCTCGCGGACTACAAGTGTGCCGAGATGTTCATCGAGGGCCTCCAGCAGCTCACTCCAGCGGGGCCCCAGACAACCGGCGAAGATGCACGCTTCGACGCGATCTTGCACGTCGGCGGCCGCACGTTCCGGACCATCATCGTGCTCGCGTCGCTCGAACCGGGTCGCAGCATTACTTGGTCCTCGGCCGGGGAAGAGAACCAGAGCCTCACCTTCGAACTGGGCCCGGAACCGGGCGGGACGGCTGTCAGCCTCACGGTTGCTTACGACCCCCCGGGCGGCCTTGCTGGAGCGCTCATCGCCCCGTTCGTGGCGCGCACGGTCCAACAACGCGCGACCGGCACGCTCAAGCGACTGCAAGAGCTTCTCTCGCCCGCATGAGCAGGTGGGCTGCAACGCCAGCGACGTGTCCTGCACGACCACCGTGAGGCTTTGGCGACGGGTGGGCAACAACCCCCCGGCCAAGGCGATAACTGGCGCACGACCCCTGTCGCCTTGCGAGGGAAGCAAGGGGCCGTGCACCACGTACGAGTATTCCCCAAAACGGGCCCTCTTCGCACCACTTTCTTGACACCGCTCCGCCGCAAGCTCACACGGGCTGAGCGTTCTTAGCAACGGCGCTTTCGTGTCAGGTCTGGAACATATATGCCGCGCCCGTCTCCTTGGCCCGGTCATAGGCACCCGTCACGGTAGTCGTGCCGGAGATCGCAACCGAGACGCCCAGGTAGTCGCCCGCGGTCGTGTTGGAGCCCTTCAGCTCGGCGGTCTGCTCCCAGCCCCTGCCTGTGTGGTCGAACACGTATGCCCTCCCCGCGAACTTGGCCCCGCCGTACGCACCCACCACGATGAACCTGCCCGAGATGGCCACCGAGATGCCGAAGTAATCGCCCGCGATTGTGTCGGTGCCCTTCAGCTCCGCGCCCTGCTCCCAGCCTCTGCCTGTGTGGTCGAACACGTATGCCCTCCCGGCAGAGCTGGCCTTGCCGTAAGCGCCCACGACGGCGGTT
>Ga0181530_10002149_pt1 | contig 23890 bp, 16 predicted proteins | sample PEATcosm2014_Bin_42_FD_119769 | JGI IMG/M metagenome (GOLD analysis project Ga0181530, IMG submission 119769) | Peatland microbial communities from MTU Mesocosm Facility, Houghton, MI, USA - PEATcosm2014_Bin10_60_metaG | ecosystem: Environmental > Terrestrial > Soil > Wetlands > Peat | place... | reverse complement strand
CGCCTCTTCCGGGCAAATCCCCGAGCTTTGGCGCTCTGGATGTCTCGAGCGCACACGGATTGGCGAGCGTGTGTGCTATCAACGATTGGGGATGTGCGATGGATCACAGTTTTTTGACTCCGGGCCGGAGTACAATTCCGCCCTGGTCGCCTTGTTTCCATGGCTGATCTGTAGGAGGCTCTTTGTCGGATCAACTCTTCCAGGCAATGCGCCAAAGCATTATTGACGGCGCGTCGGATACGGCCACGGAATTGGCGCAGCAGGCGTTGGCCAACGGCGTCGATCCGCTCGAGGCGGTGAACCAGGGGTTTGCTGCGGGGATCACGTTTGCCGGCGATCAATTCGGATGCGGCCAGATGTTTCTGCCCGATCTGCTGGCGTCGGCCGAGGCCATGAAAGCCGCCATCGGCATTCTTGAGCCGGAGATGCTGAAGCGTGGCTCCGCGCGTGAGGTCCTGGGCAAGGTCGTCCTCGGCACTGCCCGTGGCGACATTCACGACATTGGCAAGAACCTTGTCGCCACCATCCTTTCCGCCAGCGGGTTCCAGGTTTTTGATCTGGGCACGAGCGTGACTCCCGAGCGGTTCGTTGCCAAAGCCAAGGAAGTCGATGCCGACATCGTCGGCGTCTCCGCATTGCTGACCACGACCATGGCCGGGCAGAAAGCCGTGATCGAAGCCCTCGATCAAAATGGTTTGCGGCCGCGAGTCAAGGCGATCATTGGCGGCGCCGCAGTGACCCAGAAGTGGGCGGCTGAAATCGGCGCCGACGGTTATTCCCGCAACGCCATCGACGCCCTCGAACTGGCCAAGACTCTCATGAGCCAGGGGATGAAGCAAGGAAAGGCCCAGGCATGAGACCCAGAATCCAACTGCTCACTCCCGAGCTTGTCGGACGCATTCTGTGCGAAGCGTTCGAACTGCTCATGAACCCTGGAGTTCGCGTGGGTTCGCCGCCGGTGGTCGAGTTATTGCGGTCGGCGGGGGTTGTGGTCCATGAGGACGTGGCGCGTATTCCAGAGCCGCTGGTGCGAAATTGCCTGGCATCGGCCCCACGGGATTTCTACCTGTACAACCGGCAGGGAGAAAAAGCCGTTCATTATGGCGGCGACGACGTGCATTTCGATCCCGGCTCCTGCTGCGTGCAGATGCTCGATCCGGAGACGCTGGAAGCGCGGCCGTCCGAGACTCGCGACCTGGTGCGGCTCGTCCAAGTCACGGAGATGCTGCCGCAATTCGCCGCGCAGTCCACCGCCGTCGTGTGCAGCGATAGTGGAATGCCCAGCGCGATCGGTGATCTCTATCGGTTGCTTGTGGTCCTGCAACATTCTCACAAGCCGGTGGTGACAGGATCGTTCTCGGCGGCCGGATTGCAAGGCATGATCGACCTGCTCGCCGCCGACAGCGGCAGTCGAGACAATCTGCGCAAGAAGCCGCGGGCTGTTTTTGATGTCTGTCCATCCCCACCATTGAACTGGTCGGAATTCGGGTCGCACAATTTGCTCGAACTGGCGCGCGCCGGTGTGCCCGCGGAAATCGTCTCCATGCCACTGGCCGGCGGCACCGCTCCCGTAACCCTGGCGGGCTCGGTAACGCAGCACGCTGCCGAAACGCTAGCGGGCATCACGCTCCATCAACTCGCGGGACAGGGGTCACCCATAGTCTGGGGCGGCGCTCCCGCCATCTTCGACATGCGTACCGGAGGCGCGCCCATGGGTGCGGTGGAAACTGCCATGCTGAACATGGCGTGCGCGGAAGTCGGCAAGCATCTAGCCTTGCCGACCCACGGCTATCTCGTCGCCACCGACTCCAAGTTTGTGGATGCGCAGGCTGGCGCCGAGAGTGCCCGCTCGGCGATGCTCGGAGCGCTCTCGGGTATCAACATGATTTCGGGAGCCGGTATGCTCGACTCTCTGGCCTGCCACAGCGTCGAAAAGCTGGTCATGGATGCCGAGTCGATTGCCTCGGCGTACCGTTTGCTGCAAGGCGTTGAAGTGCGCGGAGAGACCCTAGCCACTGCTATGTTCGCGCAGACCGGGCTCTCCGGAGAATTCCTCAAGCTGAAGGAAACGCGCGCGCTTTTTCGGCAGGAACAGCACATCCCCTCACCTGTCATCGATCGGAGCGCGAGAGGCTCGGAGCCACCCAGCGACGCCTTCACGCGGGCCCGCTCCCGAGTAGACGAGCTGGTGAGTACGTATCAGAAGCCATCTCTTCCCGAAGGCGTGCTGCGGGAATTTCAATCGATCGTCGAGCGCGCCATGCTCACGTGCAGACCGCCGTCTTGAGCATGCGGCGTAGATTAGCCGAAAAACCCGATGGAGGCGGTCCAGTTGTCGGCCGACCTCATGGGGCGGCGTTGCAATCAACCCAAGTTGTGATAGGATTCGGCCTGTTTTCTGGGCTGCCATAAATCTCCGGCAGGACTCCAGGACCAAACAGGAGGTGACACATGAAAACCGTCAAGGGAGGCTGGGTGATAGGGGCCGCAATACTTGCTAGGCTGCTGCTGTCTTCGCCAGCCAAAGCACAGAGCCCAGCGGACGAGACTGGTGCGGCAAGCACACTCAGCAAGCGCCTAGTCGGCGATTACGGGTATTGGAGCAAATACCAGGACCCCCCATATGGGGCGAAACAGATTCCCTATGGAAAGCTCACTCATATCAACCACGCCGGAGTGGGCCTCAACGCCGATGGGACGCTTTCGGTGCCGGACGGATTTCTCGAACCGGCGCTCCTTCGCAAGGCGCATAAGGCGGGAGTCAAAGTGATGTTGTTGCTGGGAGGCGACTTCACCGGCTTGGAAACTCCAGGCGTGCTGGATCTGGCCGTGGGCAACCTTTGGACATTGATTTCGGAGAATGGGTACGACGGCCTGGACATCGACTGGGAATATCCGGAAACGAGCCAGGACCGCAAGACATTTTTTGCTCTCATGGCCGCTTTGCGGTCGGCATTCCCCAGTCCCAACTACACTATCTCCGCCGATATTCCGCCCTGGGGAGGGTCGGGCTACGACTTGAAGAACGTCGAACCGTTGATTGATTACTACAACATCATGATGTATGACTGCGCCGGGCCCTGGACCGACGATGCGCAGCTCAACTCACAGATCTTCTGGGACAACCACGACCCTGAGCCCTGGGAGTGTGAACCCGGAGGCAGCGCGGACCAGGCGATTGCGATCTTTGTAAAAGGCCATGGGATCGCGCCGGAGAAACTGAACATGGGAACGCCGTTCTACGGGTATTACTACACAAACGTCCGCCAACTCTGGGGCGTGTGCCCGAACGCCGCCCATACCCCCGACGGCAATTGCGACGCTTCTGTCGCGTCTCAAAACTACGGAACCTTTATCAAGCAGCGCATCAACCAGCATGGTTGGGAAACCTTCTACGATCCGATCGCCCTGGTTCCTTACATGCTTCGGGTGGATGGAGGTCCGGGTTTTATCACCTACGACGATGCCTTCTCAACCTATTACCGGACCTGGTATTCCGACTGGAAGCGGGGGCTGGGTGGGACTTTCATGTGGTCTCTCGACGCCGATTATGACGGCCAGTCGCAGGATCTGCTGGACGCCGAGTACTCCGGGAGCCTGACGCCAACCGAATAGCCGAGCGAGAAAAGCGACCGGGCGGCCAGATTCCGTGCTGACCTGCCCGGTTCGATATACCGGAAGCCGCGGGATGACAGTCCTTTGGGACCGGGGCGGCTTACTTCGCGCTATCCTCCGGGAGCAGGCCTCGATACTTGAGCATGGGCTCGATGGCGGGCTCTCCGCCTAGCCACGCGGCGTACATTTTGCCGAGCTCTTCGGTGTTGCCGCGGGAGAGGACCATCTGGCGGAAGCGGTCGCCATTGGCGCGCGTCATGCCGCCGTGGTCTTCGAACCACTGGTAGGCAGCGTCGTCGAGCATCTCGCTCCACAGATAAGCGTAGTAGCCGGCCGCGTAGCCGCCCAACCAAATGTGAGCAAAATAGCTGGAGCGATAGCGGGACGGCACAGCGCTCAATAGAAGATGCTTCTTGTTGAGCGCTTCGACTTCAAATTGGTCGGGGTTTTGCAGCGGGGCGCTGGCCGGCAGCGTATGCCACTGCATATCGAGCTGGGCGGCTGCGACCACCTCGGTGAGCGCATAGCCGCCGTTGAATTTCTCCGACTTCTTGATCTTGGCTACCAGCTCGGCCGGCATGGGCGCGCCCGTCTGGTAGTGCTTGGCATAGTGATCGAAAACAGCTGGATAGAGCGCCCAATGTTCGTTGAACTGCGATGGGAACTCGACGAAGTCGCGCGCCACCTGCGCGCCGGAAAGAGACGGATATACGGTGTTGGCGAACATGCCGTGCAAGGCGTGCCCGAACTCGTGGAACATGGTGGTTACGTCGTCGAAGTTGATGAGCGCCGGCTGGCCCGGCGCGGGTTTGCTGAAATTGGCGACGTTGTATACCACCGGCAAGAGGCCGAGTAGTTTCGATTCGTTCACAAAAACGTCCATCCACGCGCCGCCGTTCTTGTTGTCGCGCTTGAAGTAGTCGCAGTACCACAGCGCGAGCGGCTTGCCGTCGGCATCGAAAACTTCAAACACGCGCACGTCCGGATGGTAAACGGGGATATCAGTGCGCTCTTTGAAAGTGATCCCGTAGAGCTGATTGGCCGCATAGAACACGCCGTTCTGCAAGACATTGTTCAGCTCAAAGTAGGGTTTGATAGCCTCTCGGTCGAGGTCGTACCTGGCTTTGCGGACCTGTTCGGCGTAGAAGTTCCAATCCCAGGGTTGGAGCTGGAAGCCGCCTTTTTGAGCGTCGATTACGGCTTGAATATCTTTGGCCTCGGCTTCGGCCTTGGCGGTCGATCCGGGCACGAGCGCGTCCATGAACTTCAGCGCCGCCTCCGGATTTTTCGCCATCTGGTCTTCCAGCCTCCAGGCCGCATAGTTGGAGAAGCCGAGCAGCTTTGCCTTTTGGGCACGCAACTGCGCCAACCGGGCAATCGTGTCGCGGGTGTCGTTGGCGCCACCGCGTTCGGCGCGATTCCAGGAGTTTTCAAAGATGGCCTGGCGCGTGGAACGCAGGCTCAGCGAGACCAGATCGGGCTGCTGCGTGGTGTTCTGCAAGGGAATGACGTATCCGTCGACCTTGCGTTCTTTGGCCGCTTGCGCGGCGCCGTCCAAGCTCTTCTGGCTCAAACCCGCCAGCGCGTTTTTATCCGTGGTGACGAAAGCCCCGTCTTTTGTGGCGGCCAGCAGCTTGGTATTGAACGCGTTCGAAAGCGTGGACTCCTCTTCGTTCAGCTTCTTGAGTTCGGTTTTGTCGGCGTCGGAGAGTTTGGCGCCGGCGTGCAGAAACTGATCATAGTAGAACTGCAGCAGACGTAAGGCTTCGGCGTCCAAGCCCAGGGAGTCGCGCTGCTTGTAGATGGCGTCCACTCGCTGGAACAGCTTGGTGTCGAGGAAAATCGCGTCCTGATGCGCGGCCAGCTTGGGCGCTTCAATTTCCTGAACTTTTTGCAACTCGGGACTGAGGTTGGCGCCGGTGACCCCGCCGAAGACCTGCATCACCCGGTTGAAGAGCTGGCCGGATTTCTCCATCGCCACGATCGTGTTCTCAAAGGTAGGAGGGGCTGGATTATCGGCGATCGCCCGCACTTCCGCGCGCTGCTGCGCCATGCCCGCTTCAATGGCGGCCCGGTAATCGCTGTCCTTGATCTTGTCGAATGGCGGGGCTTGAAACGGCAAAGGACTCGCCGCATAAAAGGGATTGGTTGGGCCGAATTCGTTATTGGCGGCCAAGGCTGTAATCGTAGTGGATCCCATCATCAACATAGCAGTAATGACAACTCCCATCTGCAAAAGCACAGTCGTTCGCGCACACTTCGTGGTCTGGCTCATATTCCCTCGTTTCCTACTCGTTCGCTGAAGAATTGGACCGCCCAAGGGGCCCGTCAGGTTGGTCGGTCTGGTTTGGACGAACCACCGCAATCAGCCATTGGCATACGATTTCGGCCCCGCTTGTACCAACCCACAATTGTAAAGGACGTGCCGCAAACTTTGCAGTGAGCAAGGGGCGTTTTCGGAGTGCAGTGGACTCACGGCGAGGCCAGGGCCTTCGCTCAATGGCTGATTCTTTTTGCCACAAGGCGAAGAGATAGTACCCATCTATCGAATTCAACACCAGACCGCTATTAAAACCGCCTACAACCGTACCTTCAGACATTCTGTCGGCGTAGTAGAACCCTGAGAAGCCGGAAGACGGATGGAAGCCGAGTAACTGTCGAAACATCGCCTTTCCGACACTGTCGGCGGTGTCAAGCACTTTTAGGGCGCACTGGCACCTGCACTCCGAAGAGCACGCCCTTTTGCTCTCGTTGAAACTTTTGCCTTTGCTTTTGCTCTGCCAGCCAAGGCTCGCTCGTAATCTTTTTCAGGCCAGGAATCTCAGTCCGCCCCACGCATCTCTTCGGTCGCGCGATTGCGATCATTTACACCCGCCACCGATAGAAGCCACGGCTGCGATTGATCGCTGGAGGTGCGCGCCTCACGAAGGGAGCGCCTACCGCTTGACCAGACTCCTCGCCTTTAGGTTCATACTGCCGTAGGGGACAAATCGCATCCCCAGTTCGAAGCCCAGTCGGGCCAATTGCCCGGGATCCTGCAACGTCCTCCGTTGATCCCTGGACTGGCCTCCTCCCGTCAAAGCGCCGCCTGCCAGATGACAGGGTCACTCCATTTCGAAGGCGACGTATCGGTAAACACCTTCACGTTCGACTTCGAGCACGACGGGAGCGCCCTTGTTGAACTTGTCCAGTTCGGCGCGCAGATTGTCCACTCCGCTTACCCTGGTTCCGTTCACCGAATGAATCACGTCTCCGATTTTCAGGTCGGCGTCGATGCGCGGCGCATAACCTGCCCGAGCGACGACGATGGTCCCCGAAGAGGAGCGCAGGTCGGGCAGGTATCCAGCGTTCTTCTGGTTCAGGTCGAGCAGGAACACACCCAGCGGGACAAGCAGGCTCTTCTGGGGATCGATCAGTTCCGCAAGTCCGTCCACTCCCTTCGGAACCTCTACCACGGCAATCGTCACATTGAGGGTTTCCGCATCCCGCAGGACGCTCATTCGCAGGGGCTGGTTGCGATCGTGCATGTAGAGCCAGGCGACGTACTTGGGCAGTGAGTCGATGACATGATCGTCAATGGCCAGCACGATGTCCCCTGATTTCAATCCGGCGGTAGCGGCAAAGCCACCGGGAACCACATCGGAGATGATGACTCCCCAATCCTGTTGGAGTTTGAGACCGGCGGCCAGATTGGGCGTAATGGTCTGAGGGTTCGCCCCGATCGAGATCTGGCGGATGTGGCCATACTTTTTGAATTCCTGGTAGGCGAACCTCACCGTGGGCTCGGGGATGGCGAAGCCGAGGCCTTCACTGCTCCCGGTTTCGGAAAGAATAAAGGTGTTGATGCCGATCAAATTCCCGTCCCGATCGACCAAGGCGCCGCCGCTGTTGCCCGGGTTGATGGGAGCGTCCGTCTGGATATAGAGGAGTGGATGATCGATATCGAGCTGTCGCCCCACCGCGCTCACGATTCCACCTGTGACCGTATGGTCCAGTCCTTCCGGAGAACCAATCGCCAGCACCGTCTGGCCCAACCGCACACGATATTCTTCCGGGAGGGGCACATAGGGCAACCCGGTCTCTTCAATCTTGAGCAAAGCCAAATCCACCATCGAGCTCGATCCCAAAAGCTGGGCATCGAATTCGCGGCGCTGGTGCAGCACCTTGGTTTTGCCGAGGACAAGTTCGGAGAGCGTGGGAGCAACGATGACCCGGATCCGTTGCGCCCCGGCAACCACGTGGGCGTTGGTCATGATGTAACCATCGGGATCTACGATGACGCCGGAGCCGAGCGCGCGCTGCCGCTCCATTACAGCAGCCTCTTTTTGGCCGTTGGTTTTCTCGCGCGGCCCGAATCCGCTGACTTCAATCTGCACCACCGCCGGCAGAACGCGTTCCGCGGTTGCTTCGATGGCATCGTCGTAGTCGCGCAGGACCTGAGTGCGCACCGCTGGCGGATTGGCGCTCGCGGCCGCCGGCTTGGTTTGTGCCGCGCCCGAGATGGCCCAGGCTAGAACCAGCAGAAGCGCCGCTCCCCGCCGCATCCCGAACTTACGCGATCGTTTCACTTCTGCGATATTGGACATGTTTTTCTCCAGACTCAGGAATGTCGTCAGCAACCGGCTCACTCCTCGCGGGAGCCCGGACTCTCTTTTGTCTCCCAGCGCAGCAGCTTCAGATCGAGCACGAAGATGGAGTACAGCACCGGTACCAGCAGCAGAGTGATGACGGTGGCAACGGTCAGGCCTCCAATTTGTGCGTAACACAGCGGCTGCCACAGCGGACCGCCGTGCATGGCGAGCGGGAACAACGCCAACACCGTGGCCCCAACCGTGATCAGCACCGGCCTCAGGCGAATGATTCCGGCATCGACGATCGCTTCCTCGAACGGCTCGCCCTCTTCGTGTTTCTCCTCGATGAAGTCAAACAACACAATGACGTGGCTGACAATCACACCCACCAGGCTGGCAATGCCGAGAAAGGCCATGAACCCGAATGGCGTGCCCATGATCCATAACGCCGCCACCGCTCCGACTACGCCATACGGAGCGGCCGCGAAAACCAGCAACGGCTTCAAGGCGTTGTTGAACTGGATCAGCAGCGCTAGAAAGATCAGCGCAATCGAAATGGCCATGACGACGGCGAGATTGCGAAAACCGGTGGTCTGCTTGTCATACTCTCCGCCAATCTGCATGCGGTAGCCGGGGGGAAGAGTTTTTTGGAACTCCTTCAATCTGGGTCTGGCCGACGCCAGAACTTCGGAAGCCAGCCGCCCTCCGATCGGGAAGCATCTCACCGAGATGGTGCGGAAGTGCTCGTACCGCACGATCCGCTGAGTCTCCAGTGTCGTGACCGGCTCCGAAATCTGGATGAGTGGGATCTTTTGTGGGCCCTGGGACGAGTAGACGTAGAGGTTCTGAATGTCCGAGAGCTGTGCGCGTTCGGTCATGCGCAAGCGGGCCACAACCGGAATCTGCCGGTCGCCATCACGCAGCACCGTGACTGGGGTTCCGCTCATGGCGGCGGTGGAAGAATGCGCCACATCGACATTGGTTACGCCCGCCAGGTTGGCGCGATCGGGGTCAATCTTCAAGGCGACCCGCGAACTCTCGGCATCCCAGTCATTGCTCACGCGGGTAGCCAGGGGAACGGAGCGGAAAATATCCTGGACTTGGCCGGCGAGGCGTCGCAGAGTTCGCAGATCTTCCGCTGAGCGGGCAGTGGGCAGATCGGCCTCGCTGGAAATGCGGATCTCCACCGGGTAGTTGATCGGATTGGTCTGCAGTTGGCGGGCGTCAACTCGGGCCCCGGGAATTGAAGCGGAAAGCACGGGCTGTAACTGGCGGACGAAACTGGGAGTGGCGTCCTTGTCGGTCACCTCGATCAGCACCTGTGCGTAATTGAGTTGTTGCAGCTCCGGAGACACCGAGAACCAGAAACGCGGCCCGCCGCCGCCGACGAACGTGGTGACGTACTTGAGAATCTGACGAGGCTTGCCATCTCTCCCTGGATGGTCGCGGCCGAACTTCTCCGCCTGCTCGCGAATGATTGCCTCCACTTTTTCGGCGGTGTTGTTGGTAGCCGTGAGGGTGGCGTCGTTGGGCAACCAGACATCCACGTACGACCAGTACTGCACATCTTCCGGAAAGAATGAGGACTTCAGCTGCGAGAAAAGAACCGCGCCCAGCAGCAGAAAGACAAACGAACCGGCCAGCACCTTCCAGCGGTGGTCGATGGCCAGCCTCGCCACGCGCGCATAGTGTCCGGTGAAACCGTGGGAGCGCCGTTCGGAGATCGGCGGTTCGGCGCGCTTGGGTGCGCGCAAAAGAAAGTATCCCAGCAGCGGTATGAAGGTCATCGAAGCGACGCGGGAGGCCACCAGCGCACAGGTCATCACTACGGGCAGCGCAAACAGGAATTCTCCCGTGGTTCCGGGCAGCATCAGGAATGGCAAATACGCGACGATATTCGTGATCGTGGCATAAAGAATCGCAGTTGCAAGTTTGGTGGGCCCCAGCCACGCTGCAACGATGTTCGGCTGTCCCTCGGCCAAACTGCGTTTGATGGCGTCGCCGGCAACAACAGGATCGTCCACCAGCAGACCCAGTGCGATGATGAGCGTCGCCACCGAAACCTGCTGGATATCGATGCGCAGCACGTATAACATGCCGAACGTCATCGCCAACGTGATCGCGATGGAAAGAGCCATCAGCAGCGCCGAACGCCACTCCCAGAACCCGAGCAACGACACCAGCACGACCAGGGCGATGGCCTCGTAGAGCGCGTCCATGAACAGGTCGAGGTTTTCTTTCACCTGCAGCGGTTGATCGGAGGTGTGCACCATGACCAGATCGTCCGGCAGGTAACGTTTCACCACGGCCAGCTTTTCGTCCACGTCTTGTCCGAATTGCGCGATCTGCTGGCCTTCCTTCATCTGTACGGCCACCGTAACCGCCCGGCTGCGATGGAACTTGCCGTTGGCGTCGCGCCACGTCAGGTAATTCAGAAAGCGCGCGGGACTTTGATAGCCGCGGCTGATGCTGACCAGATCGCGCAAATAAACCGGAGTGGGAGTGCCCGCGCCCGGTGCGTTGGGATTGGAGTTGCCCGCGATCACGTCGCCAATCGCCTGTGGGCTGGTGAACTCGCCCGAAGGATCGATGGCAATGTTCTTGGGACCAACTTCCAGGTTTCCACCCGGAAGCACAATGTTCCGCGCCGCCAGAAGGTTTTTCAGGCCCGAGGGACTGACTCCGTACTGTGCCAGCCGCTCCTGGGAATAGTCGAGGTAGATCTGCTCCGGCAACACTCCAGATCGAGTGACCTTGGCCACTTCGGAAACGCCTTGCAAGGAGCGCGCGATCAAGTCGGTGTAATCGTCCAACTGGCGATAGGAATACTTGTCGCCGGCCACCGCCGCCAATTGGCTTGCGGTTTCTTCGGGATCGCGAATCAGCGCAGCGTCCCAGGCATCGGGATGGATTTCAGAGGAATGCAGGCGATCGGAAAGAAAGCGCTGCCCCCATTCGCGCAAGGCCGCGTCGTCCATCGTGGAATTCGCGTCCAGGCCTATATACCCCGCCCCCTGAAACGGATGGCTGTCGCTGATCACACCTTCGCGAATTGCGATCTCTGCCATGGCGGAGAAGTTCTCGCGAACCAATTCGGCGGATACGTCAAGAGGAAAGCAATAAACAACGCTCACCCGCGGCTGCGGCGATCCCGCAGGCAGTGCCGCGCGCACCTCGCGAATCGACTGCCGCACCGAGCGGGCGCGCAACGCAATCGAGACGTCGTCCGCCGGCGGGCTGGCTACGGTCAGCATCAAGGCTGCTGTGTCGCCGAAGTCCCCGTTGAACTGAATGGGGCCGGCTCCCTGCGGCAGGCTCTGGTTCATCGCATCCAATTTCAAATTGATGTCGCTGAACTGCTTGCGCGTGTCTGAGACACTGTCGTCGAGTTGGACGTAAACCAGCGAGAGCCCCGGAAAACTGATGGAACGAATGGCAAAATCTGAAACGGTGGGCGGATGGAGATAGGCGTTCTGCGCCATCGTCTGTTCGATCGGGCGGCTGACCAATTGCTCGACCTGCTCGGCGCTGGCGCCCGGCCAGGGCGTGCCGGCGACCGCGACCCGGACCGGGATCACCGGGTCTTTGCGCTTCGGCATCTTCTGATAGCCGAACCAGCCCCAGAGAAAAGTGCCCAGCAACAGCACCAGCGCGACCTGCTGGTGTTCGGTAAACCACCGGGCCGTATTATGCGTGTGCTGAATGATGTCCTGATCCGATTTATGCGCCATGCGAAGCTGTCCTGTTCTTGGGAGTCGCGTCAGCCTATCTATGGGATCACGTGAATGCGGTCGCCGCTCTTGATGAGGGTGGTGCCGCTGGTGACTACACGCTCGCCCGGCTTCAATCCCTTCAGCACGGAAATAAGATTGCCGTTGGCCTCGCCGACCTCGACGGGGCGAATGCTGGCGGTGGTCAACTCCTCGCGCCCATCGGCAACCATCACGGCAAACCCTTCCCGACGCTCAGGATCGCGAATGATCGCCGACAAAGGCACTGCCGTCAGATTCTCCGGAGGCTTCCCCTGGTCCAGGGAGAGAGAAGCAATCATGCCGGCCTTGAGCCGGTTGTGCGGATTGGGAAGCGTCACCTCGACCGAAAAAACTCGGCTCTTGGGATCCGCGGCGGGCGAGATGGCCGTGATCCGTCCAGTGAACTCGCCCGCAAGCGCATCCGTGTTCACGGCCTTTGAGCTGCCCAGTTTGACATGCTGAATGGCGGTGTCGGGCACGCCAAAAATCGCTTTTACCACGCGCGTATCGGCCAGCGTGAAGCCCACCGTCGACGGACCGGCCAGCGTGCCCAATTCGACATTTCGCTTGAGCACCCAGGCATCGAATGGCGCCGTGAGCGAGCAATAGTCAAGCATCGTCTGCGCTTGCGACACGGCCGCCTTCGCCTCTTTCACGGCTGCCGCCGAACTGTCGAACTGGTTCTTGGCGGCATCGTATTCCGGCTTGGTCAAGCTCTGGCTGCCGTAGAGGTTTCGCGCACGCTCGAAATTCAAGCTTGCCAGATTTTGCGCGGACTCCGCGCTGGCGAGTTGCGATTTCGCCTGAACCAGCTTGTCTTTGTATGGCCCTTCCGTGACAACCGCCAGCACCGTACCGCGTGTGACCCAGTCGCCTTCCTGCACGGGGCGCAGACGGCCATCGGCGCCTCTCACCTCGTACAGCTTTTCAATGTAGCCGCCAGACTGGAAAGCGAGATCGACCTGCGCGACCGGCACGATGTCGGCGGAGTACTTCAAAGAGTTGGCGGTTTGAATCACCACCGCCTCCACCGCTCGCACCGGAGTCGCCGGAGGCAGAGTCGAACTGGACTGGCCACAGCCGGTCAATGATCCCAGTCCGGTCACGAGCCCGGTCAGAAGAAGCGCGGCAAAAACTGAATCCCGCATTGGATGGCAACGCCGTATCGTCATTGGTCTTCCCCTAGCGATTTCTCGAAGGCTGCCTTGGCTGTCCAGAGGGCCAGCAAGGCCTGTTGGTAGTGGTCTTCCGCCGAAGCCACGCTGGCGGTCTGTTGCAACACATCGCTGACGAGCACTGCATTTTCCGAGTACTGGTTGGTGACGACGCGCAGTTTTTCATGGGCTGCTTCGCGGGCAATCCCGCTGGCTTCCAGCAGCAGCCGGTCCTCCTGCAACTTGCGAAAATCGTCATTCACTTCCAGCAGCACCTTGTTCTGCGTTTCTTGCAACTGCTGCTGGCTCTGTTCCAGAGTCAGTTTCTTGACGTTGATATCATGGCGGCGCCGGCCCCAGTCCCACGGCTCCCATTTGAGCTCGAAGCCTGCCATCGCGATGTTCGAGGGCAGCAGATTCACGTTGAACGATGAAAGATATCGGACGCCAAATCCCAAGTCGGGCAGATATTCGGCCCGGGCGATACGCCGCGCATAGTCCGCCTGCTGGGCCGACAGTTCCGCAACCTTGATCTCCGGCCGATGGGCCAACGCGGTCTGCTGCGCGTCCGCCAGGCTGGTCTCCATGGGCGCGAGCGCCGGAACTGGCTGGGTTTGAAATTCGGTGCGAATGTCACGGCCCAGCAGGTTGTTGAGATACTCCTTCTGCGAGCTCAGGCGGTGATCGAGTTGTGCGAGCTGATAGCGCTGGTTCGCGAGCTTGGCTTTTACGTCAAGGCTGTCCGCCTTCAAAGCACTCTCTTCGGAAAGGCGCTGCGTAACGATGCGGTCCAACTCCTCGAATTCCTTCAGCAAACTGTTCGCCGCCTGGAGCGCGCTCTCCGTCTGGAGCATCGCGTAGTAAGCCTGCTTAACGTTGTCGGCCAGCGCCTGACGCTGGGCGCGAAACTGCTCCCGGGTCGCGGCAATCGTCGCCGCCTGCAAGTGCAATCCGAGATTGATCTTGTAGAGCTGCGAGATGGGTTGCAAAGCTTCGGCCTCTATATGGAAGACCGGGCGCAGCGGCGTGTGAATATCTGTGTCGTGGGCGGGGATCGGTCCGATGCCGGGGTAGGTGCCGAATGCGCCCTCCGCGAACTTGAAGTCGATGGGCGTCATCAATTGCGACGCGACTGCGGCGGTGCTGATCGCCGGCAAACGGCGGGTCCTTGCCGATGCGAGCTCTTCCTCGTTCTTGGCCACCTCCAACGCCGCAACCTTCAGTGTGCGGTTGCCCTTGATCGCCAACTGAATAGCATCGTCGAGCGTCAGCGTCGGCGCGGTGCCGGGCGCATCGCCGGCAGACGCCGAAATTGCGGCCAGAGAAAGGGCCAGCAGACCGCCCGTACAACTTAGAAGAAAGCGACGCAGGATGTCGTTGCAGCGTCCCGGCATGAAAATTTCCCCGATTGAATCTCTAGAATCCCAAACCTCTTCAGCTTCACAACACACCCCAACATATTAATCGCGGTTAGCCAGTACCATTTCCCAGAGGGCCATCGCCGGTGACAGGAATGTGGAGACCACAACTCCCTGGCGGATCAGCCGCAAAGCTGAGCGTGGCACAAGTTACTTCACGACGTATCCTTTTGCTTCCATACAGGCGCTGTAACCCTTCTTGAAACCATCGAGCTTCTGCTGCGTCTGCGCCTTGGCTTGGGCCTGCTGCTTCGCCTTTTGCTGTTGTTGCACTTGGGCCTTCTGCTCTGCTTGCTTTTCGGCGCGCCGAGCCATTCTGCGACCGTGGATTGCTCCGGCGGTGGCGCCAACCGCGGCTCCCGTTCCGGCATCGCCGGCCACCGCTCCTACAACCGCCCCCGCCGCCGCGCCTCCCGCAGCTCCCTTCACCCCCGCTCCCTGCGTTTGTGGAGTCGGCGATGGCGTCGTTGTAGCCGGCGTGGAGGATTGTTGTGCGGCCATCGCCGCCATAGGGTCATACCCGGAGTCTTGCTTCGCCCAGCTGTAGCAGGCTACTTCATCCTGCTGTTGCACTGCCACCGCCTGGTTCTTTGCCGGGAATGAGTGCAGCCCCAGGTAGCTCGATATCGACATCGCGGGAGCAGCCGGTGCCGCTTGCTGCGCCATGGTCACAGATACCGCTACCAGAATCAACGTGCAGAGTAAGACTTGTTTCATGACAATGGTTCTCCTTTTCGCCTTATGACAAAACCTCATCCGTTTCTCTCGTCCTTTTGATCCAAAATTGCAATCCGCAGCGTGACTCCGATACTAGAAATACAGATTCAGCTTCAGCCCCAGGGCCTCCACTTGCCGGTTTGGGGCTCTCCCGGTGTGGTTCTCGTGTTGATAATAAGGTTCTATTTCAGTGTGTTTTTTGATGGGGAACTTTGTCCCCAAGCACAGTGCAGTATCGCTCCACTTTTGGTAGTTGCCGTCGTAATGTACTTCGCCGCGAACATAAGGCCGGAAATTGAAAGATCCTGCGCGAAAGCCTCGCTCCAGGGTGAGTCCATTTTTGTAGCGCCAGGAAAATGTCCCGGCAATGATCCTCAGTTCCGCCTTGTTCCCGTCTGTCGCGATCACATTCCACGGGAGCGGGAAACGCGGATTAGCCTCCAACAGGATCCGGTTTTCGGGCTGCCCATTCGATGCGATATAGCGATAACCAAAAGCCAGTGTGAGAAGCCGCGACTTGGCTTTATTCGGCTGCGAAGCGCTTCGGGACCGCAGCCTCACTAGCGGTTCTAAATTGAACACAACACTCGGGCCGATCTGGGTATCGATCCACCGTCCAGTTCCGAGATCCGTACTGGCCTGCAGCCAGAGTTGCGTCTTCTCACCCAGCGAAATATAGGTGTTCGACTCCGGCCGGAACTGCACACTCTGGGCGACTGCGGCGGGGCAGAGCAGCACGACGTTCCATCCGGTAAGGACAATGGAGAGCGCCTTAATCGCGAAGCCTTGCGCTCTCATTGATAATCCTCGCGCTCCCCTGGTGAAAGCAAAACAGTTCGTCTGGATCAATGGTCAGTTGTTAGTTCTGTCGGACACCTTCACCCAACTCAGGATCAAGGGCGATCGAAAATTTTGCTCTCAAAACGTGAAAATCGCAGTGACATTTGTCACAACCGCATGTGAGATCGCTCTGCGACTGGGCGTTGCAGCTTAATCGGATTTCGGTGGTTCCGGCGAGATCCATTTCTGCTGGACCATAAGTGCCTCGATTTGCTTCGCCACTGCTTTTGCCATGCGCGAAGCGTCGCCTTCCACCGTGGCCTTCTTGTCGCCAACGCTTCCCGTGGCCGCGCCAACGCCAGCCGTTGCGGCCGAGCCGGCTCCCATTGTTGCAGCGGCCCCGGGTTTCTTGCCGCTTGCCGATTTCGAATTGAATTCTGAAAGCACTATGGGCTGCGTTTCGGTAGTCAGCAATATCCTTACGTGGGTTTGGACGTCGCTGGCCCCGCGCCCGAAACCAATCATGATCCGCTTCGTCTTGTTTCCTTCGTTGATGGCAATAAACTCTCCCTGAACAAGCAGAATATGAGGCGGCACGGCTATGTCTGAATCGGCAGCTAGATCCGCCGCGATCGCCACCTTTTGCAACAGGCCCACTAGAGTTTTGGAGAACGCCGCTCCCACCCGCTGCGCCACGACCTCTGGCGACGACTCGTCGTCCGATCCCCGGCGCAACATTCGCCGCCGGTGAATCTGTGCCGCCGCGGAGTCATCCATCGCTATGGCATTGGCGGGCACCATGAAACCATAGACAAGAACCTTATCTGGTTTCGGCAAAGGATCAGTTCCCGCGTAGCTCGCAACAATTTCAATTTTGGTGTCGCCGGAGAGAAGCTTCTGCGGGGTACTCTGCGCCGGCGCGATCGCCGGAGAGACGATACTAATAACCATGAAAAAGATAGTGGATATTCTCGACATATATTTCCTCGCCGAACGATTATAAACACCGGGGCAAGAGCGGATTGCAGATCCATCCTTGCCAAGGCGTTTATACTTGCGACGACACTGTCGGCGACGGGCGCTCGAGGGTTTTTGGGGCTCGCCAACTCCTTGCCCAATGGAAAAAGGGCAAGGGAGGCATTGGAAATCGGCGTTAAAGCGTGGGCGCGGAATTTGCCGGGCCTCGTATCAGCGCCATATGGCAAGCGGCGGGCCGATTTCAAAGCGTCGTCCCGCCCATTCCATCCTAATAATGAAGGGGAGTGTATGAAAATTGACTGGTTCGTAAGACTGCTGCTGTTGGTGATCGCAATTTCCCTGGGCGCAATTGCCCTTCGTCCTTACCTGGCCCCGCCTGCCGTAAGAGCCCAATCCGGCGAGGTTAGCCCGTTCTATGTCGAACCCGGTACCGCCATGCTGCGCGCCCCGGATGGCAGCCGCCAGGTCCTCGGCAAAGTCGTGATCGACATGCGCAACGGAAGCATCTGGGGATTTCCGACCCTCGCCCGCGAGCCCTACCCTGCAACTGGAGCACAAACCACCCCGCAGACCTCGCACCCGTTCCTGTTGGGTAAGTTCGCGCTGGCGGATATGGACAAGTAGAATCGGCTCCACTGAAAGGGCGCCCGGAGTCATCGCCGACGGCTACTCGCAGTGAGAGTGGCGTGATTTGTGTCAGTGGGTGAAAGAGGAAGCGCGAAAATTTCGCCCAGATTCTCGAGGCGGCACTCAGCACGCACCCACAAGAGTACCGCAGCAGCACAAAGCACGTTCGACCTGCCGGCAGGGCCTGATCAGGTCGCGCGTTACCAGAAGAATATTGGAGGGATCTGCTCCAGCAAGGCCGAAGTCCGCGAACTGTGGAGCACTTACCACCCGAAGGCTTGCTATTCAAGATGCTGATGAACGGACCCTCTGCCGTTCGTCAACTGGCGATAAATCACCATATCGCTCAATGACCGCCGGTCAAAACGCGATATGGCCTGGCTACGTCAAATCGCGCCGACTCGAAGAAGCCAGGCTTCTACGCTGTGCTTGTCGAGTGCCCAGTTGCTGAGGGGGTATGGGATATGCTGGGTACTGACCCCCTCGCACCCAACATGCGGGTCTGCGAGGAGGGGCGTATTCGGTTGGTTGCGGGGGGTGGATTTGAACCACCGACCTTTGGGTTATGAGCCCAATCGGTCAATCTAACTTGTTGTTGATTCGACGACTCTTACACCCCTCAATACCTGGTTTTGACCCCATGCGGGGTCGATTCTTTGCCCAAGTTTTGCCCACCTTTTCCAGTACGAGATCACGATGGGCAATCCGCGCCCGTCTTGTGCGAAAGGTCGTGTCGTCGATCTCCAGAAACGGATTCGAGGAAGTTGACCGGATTGCTAACAAGAAGTGGACGTTAATGGACGCTTTCGAACTGATCCGCATTCGCGCTCAAAGGTCGCTCCCCCGCGAGAGGTAACGCTGAAATTCACAGACATTGCTGTGTTGGTTGCCCCATTAATTTCTTCAGGAATGGCAGGCCGTCAAACGCGACGGCCTCGGGGGTGGGCGCCAGATCGCGCCAGATCGCCGCTGCCGCGGCCAGTTCTTTGTGACTGTATCCGAAGCTCTCGATGGTGACCCATCCGTCGTAGCCGATCTCGGTCAGAGCAGCCGCGATGCCTGGAAAGTCCACGTGTCCGGAGCCGGGTATGCCCCGGTCGTTCTCACAGGCGTGGACGTGTTTCAACTTCCTGCCGACCTGGCGGAAGGCCGCAGCAACATCCTTCTCCTCGATATTGGTGTGGAACGTGTCTAAAAGGACTCCTATGTTTGGCTGATTAATCTCTTCGCAGAGCTTGGCGGCATCGGCGGCAGTGTTCAAGAAGTAGGTCTCAAAGCGGTTGAGCGGCTCCAGCGCAAGGGCAACCTGGTGGGCCTTGAGGGTTTCACCGAGCGAGTGAAAACACTCGACCGCCCATTGCCATTCATAGGAGGTCCGGCGGCGCCCAGGCAAGTGGCCGATCGGAGCATACAAAGGTCCGGCCATAAGGCTGCTTCCCAGATCGGCGGTGACCTTGATGGTGTCGAGCAGATGCTGCCGGGTCTTACGCCGTATTTCAGGGTCTTCGCTAATGGGATTCATTCCCGCTGGCAATATCGCGCAGACGGTGCATTCGAGTTCGGTCTCCGCCAAAACGCGCCGAATCGAGTCGGCCTGAACTTTTGCCGGCTCAAACACGGGTACTTCAAATCCGTCGAAGCCGTGTTGGCGGAGTTGCGGTAAAAGAGCAAAGCTGCGGTGATCGAATTCTGTTGTCCAAATGAGAGCGTTCACGGCAAATTTCATGTCGTTGACCTCATGCTATCGAAGTTGGGGCTTCCAAACCGGACGACTGCCGTCGAGCGCGCAGTGGTAATGTAGCGCTTCGATGACTCTGGGGTGCGAGCCGTCAGCTTCCATAATCCATACCGGGCGCTTATCCGCCTTCTTTTCCCGATACACGTATTCTTTGGAATCGGGATATCTCCAGTAATCGTAGTCGGTGAGCCGGAAAGTGATGTAGCGCATGTCGGGAGACCACGCCGACGAAGCGGCGAATTGTTCCAGATGGGTGAGCTGCTTTTGATTGCCGCCGTCGAAGTCGCAAACGAACAGTTCGAGTTTTGTACCTACCTGGTCGCTGTAGAGAAGCTTTTGCCCATCGGGCGACCAGGCGGGCGTTACGGCCCCGATCTCATTTTCGTGGGTGGTGAGTTGGCGAACGTGGCTTCCGTCAGCCTGCATGGCGAAGACGCAATAGCCCCGTCCGGTGTGCTGAGTGAAAGCGATGGTCTGCCCGTCGGGTGAGATCGCGGGATCGCGTCCCGGCCCAATCACCCGGAATCCTGATCCGTCGGGCTTAACGCAGGCGATCACCGCTTCCTTTCCGTCGCCGGAAGCGTAACCGAAATAAATCAAATCGCGGGTCCAGGTCGGGAAGTAGCAGATGCCTTGCTCGGCCACCTCGGTGAGGCGGTGCACGTTCTGGCCGTCCGCATCCATCACATAAAGGTTCCAGGTTTGGGGCAGGTCACGGTCGGAGGTGAAAACAACTTTGGAGCCAGCCGGCGACCATATGGGATAGCGGTTTTCCGACTGTGGGTCGCGAGTAAGGTTCCGCATATCGCCGAAAACAAGATCGACGGCGAAGACTTGGGTGTTGCCGGTACGAATGCTGGTGATCAGAATCTCGCTTCCAGCAGCAACCGGGGGAAGGCTCGACTCGCGATCGGGAACACCACCGCTTGGCATGAATTCCTCTCTCGCCCTAGTGGAAGACGGGCAACTTCACGATTTCACCCGAGCGCATGGCGGAGTCGTGCGCGCAGATTCCGGCGCAGGTCCAGTTGACCGACTGGAAGACATCCGGGAACGAAGGCCGACTCTGGGCAATGCTGTTGACGAATTCATCCACTAGATGAGGATGCGAACCGCCATGGCCCCCGCCTTGGATAAAGGAAAGGTGAGCGTGCTCTTCGTCATAAACACCCTTGGTCGTAAAGCGCTGTATGGGCTCCGGCAAGAGGCGGGCAAAATCGGGAACTGTGATTCGCTGGGGCTGCTCGCCGACGTGGATGATGCAAGCCTCGTTCTCGATTCGCGTCCACTCAAAGGATTGTTTTTCCGCGTAGACGTCGAAACTCTCAATATACTGCCGTGCGGTTTCAAACAGCGAACGCGTGACCTCGAACGACAGTTGCTGGCCGCGGACCTTGAATAGAGCGCTCTCCACGGCGAAGGGCGATCCATACTTGTCGGCCAGGTTCTTGGCGATGCTTCCGGAGCCGAAGCACGCGACATATTCCGCCTCTCCCTTCACCAGCGCCAGGCAGGGACTCACGGCATGGGTGGCATAGTGCATGGGCGGAAGGCCTTCCCAATAGCCCGGCCATCCCGCCATTTCCTGCTGGTGACAACCGCGCATGAATTGGATTCGCCCGAGCTTCCCGGAGTCTCGCAGTTCGCGAATAAAAAGGAACTCGCGGGTATAGATCGAGGTTTCCATCATCATATAGTTCTTACCGCTTTTTCGGGCCGCGTCGACAATTCCGGCACACTCTTCGATGGTGGTGGCGGCCGGTACGGTGCAAGCGACATGCTTGCCGGCGTTGAGCGCGGCGATGCTCTGCGAGGCATGAAGATGAATGGGCGAGTTGATATGGACTGCATCGACTTCAGGGTCGCGCAGAAGGGCTTCGAAATCGGAATAGCGCTTGGCTACTCCGAATTGGTCGCCGACTTCGTCCAGTCGCGCCTTGGTCCGCTGGCAAATGGCGTACATGCTGGCTTGGGGATGGCGCTGATAGATCGGGATAAATTCTTTGCCAAACCCGAGTCCAACTATGGCCACATTGACTTTTCGTTGAAGCACGATGTCCCCCTTCACCACGTTCACAAACCTATTCACCCCCCGGATGCGAGGGTCGCCGCCGTGAGCGAAATCAAGACCGGCGGCAACGTGGAGAGAGTATTCTCAAATGGCGCAGCTTTCTGTAAGAATGGGCAGCGTTTTTCTAACAAAACTATCGTGCCCATGGCAGGTTAATGCATCGTGGTTTTTTGCAGGAGAAAATTCCTCATCTGCTGGGCCGCCTGGTTCGCCGGGTCTTGTTTAAGCAAGCGGTCAATTTCCCGCAGAGCTTCTTCCGGTTGATGGTTTTTGTAGAGCGCCTCGGTGAGCATCAAGCGAGCTTCTGTGCTGGCGCCGGCCAAAGCCTCGAGCTTGCGAAGCGTAATGATCGCCTCCGGGAAATTGTTTTCCAGGATGTATGAGGCCGCGATGCCCAGGTGGGCTTCTGCGAGCAGGGGATCAATTCTTTGCGCCTGCGTGAACTCGCTGCGCGCGCCGCTGGGCTGCTTCTGCCGCAGCAAAATGCGGCCCAGGAGGACGTGTCCGGATGCGGATTTGTCTTCCAGCGAAAGAAAGTGTCTGACGTCGGACTCAGCTTCCTCGATCTGCCCGGTTTCCACATGGCACCGGCCTAAATCCAGCCACGCCTCGGACGCCACGGGGTAGTCATGCAGCAGGCGCTGATAAGATGCCGCGGCTTCAACGAAGTTTTTGGCCAGCATCAATGCGTGCGCATTTTGCAGCAACGATGCGATCTGATTGTTAGTGGCCTTCTGGGCAATGGCGTCGCTCGATAACTTCTCCGCTTGGGCAGCGTAGTGCTGAGCTTCTTCGGTCTTGCCTTGGGCTTGGGCGATCTTGGTCAGAAGATTGAGCGCTGCGATTTGTCGTTCCTCGTCCTTCAGGCAGATTTGCAGGTCCGGCTCCGCGCGGTCCCATTCCTGAAGCCGGACTAAACTTTTGGCCCGGCCAAGGTAAGCATCCATCAATGCGGGATCTCGATGGAGGGCACGTCCATACTGGGAAACGCTCTCGCGGTATTGGGCCTTGTCCTGCAGGAATTCCGCGAAAAGGTAATTCACCATGGCGTCGGGCTTGGCCGCGGCGTCATTCAGACGGATGGCGCGCCGGAATTCGCGCTCAGCTTGGGCATCCTGGCCTGCCTGATGGTAGGCAGCGGCCATGCCTGCTTGCACCAGCGGATCGTCCGGGGCCAGAGCTGCCGCGCGCTGAAACGAGGCCAGCGCTTCTTTTCGCCCCAATGACAGGTAAAGATCGCCCAGGCGCTTCCAGGTTTCCGGGGATCGGGGAGCATAGCGCGTACAGCGCTGCAGGAGTTGTTCCGCGGTTGCCTTGTCCGCCAGCGTTCGCGAAAGCTCAGCGCTGGCGCTGAGTGCTTCTATGGAATGCGGATGAATCGACAGGATCCGTTGGAGGATAGCGTTCGCGTCGGAGAGCAGGCCCAGACGGATCAGTATTTCCGATTGCAGAACAGCGGCAGGGACCGACTCGGGATGGCTCTGGCGGTAGAGTTCGATCTGTCCGGCCGCCTGGATCCACTGCTGGTGGGCGGCTAGATTGCTGATTGCTGCCAGACTGGAATCATCCAACGCCGCAGCGGAAAGAGAGGTCACGAGGCACATGATCAACAGCAACTTTGCACCGGTGGCGGCGAGGACGTCGATGCGTCTGAGCTTCTTGAAGTGATCTTGCTGGGCCCGTCCAAACTCACCCGCGCCGACTACCTTTGTCGCGGACTGCGCGGTCAGCGAAGGGGCAAAGCCACGGGCTCCTGCTGCGAGCTTACGTCGGGTCGGCAAAGTTCTCCCTAAGCATAACGTCATGGAGCTTTGACTGTAAAAAAAATGGATTCTGCCGCCTGGGGTGGCGGCAGAATCCAGGACATCTCCACGTTTCTAGCTCGACGGCAACGGTGCGAACGGAATCACGATGCGATCGATGTCCGGCCCGCCGCTGGAGTCGTCGGCTTGATTGCCCAGGACAATCGTATTCGCCCCGGCGTTGAGTTGTATGTTCATGGTTACATAGCCCGGAATCGACCAATCTCCGGTGAACGGCATATTTTGCGAGTACTGGATGGGGGCTCCATTCACAATTACGCCCATGTTGTACAGATCGGATGGATTGTTATCTCCATTGCCGTAGTAAATACGCATGGCGTAAGTGCCAGTGGTGGGCACGGTGATGTTGCTGAGTGTGATGGTGGCTCCGGGAGCCATGCATCCCACACGGTAATGGGCCGAGTCCTCGGCGCCGTAGTAGATTCCAGCACAACCGCCCAGGACGCCAGACTCGGCCTCATAGGTGGTCCCCGCGACCGCGGTGGTAACCGCGATCTCCGGCGAAGTCGCGCTCAGGCCGGTCTCTTGCACGGCGGACAAGACGACATACCAGGTACCGTTTGGCTGGATACCAATATCGGTGAAGGTGCTGGTGCCATAAATTCCGGCTGTAATCGGAGTGTAAGGGCCGCCGCTGGTCTGGCTG
>Ga0181530_10002147_pt1 | contig 23894 bp, 26 predicted proteins | sample PEATcosm2014_Bin_42_FD_119769 | JGI IMG/M metagenome (GOLD analysis project Ga0181530, IMG submission 119769) | Peatland microbial communities from MTU Mesocosm Facility, Houghton, MI, USA - PEATcosm2014_Bin10_60_metaG | ecosystem: Environmental > Terrestrial > Soil > Wetlands > Peat | place... | reverse complement strand
CGCGGCAACCGCAAACTCGCCGCCGAGATGTTAGGGATCAGCCTGCGGACGCTGCAGAACCGGATCGCCGCACTGCGCGAAGAGGAGAAGGCGGCGACTCCCGGCTCGTGAACAGCTTGCCTCATTGCGGTTCTGATCCAGTTGTGCCGCCGCGTTGCATGCGACCACTGGTCACAACGTGACTTGAGCCTGAGATGGGCGGAGACGCAAAACAACCGGAGACAAACGCATCTCGCGGCGCCAACAGATCCTGGCGGCTTTCGCTCACGGCGCTGCCGCGAGTGTTCCACCTGGCATCAACGGAATGGATCAGCGATAATGCTCCGCGCCTCGGCGCTGCCGTCGCATTTTATACCCTGCTGTCGCTGGCTCCCGTGGTTGTGGTGGCCGTCGCTCTGGCCGCAGTCGTTTATGGGCAAGAGGCCGCCCAGGGCCGGTTTGCCTCGGAAATCCAAGGAATAGCCGGGGCTGACGTAGCACGCACCATTCAGGAAGTCGTCAAAGGCGCCCGCCAGCCCCGAACGGGCGTGATTGCGACTTTGCTCGGCCTGGCGATCATGGCGTTTGGCGCCTCTTCCGTCTTCTTAGAGTTGCACGACGCGATGAACACGATCTGGGATGTTCCGATTCCCCGGGATCGAAGCAATGTCGCCACTATCATTCGTCTAATCAAGGATCGCTTTTATTCGTTCGCCACGGTACTGGGCACAGGATTCCTGCTGCTGGCTTCTCTGGTGTTGAACACCTGGATCGCGGCAACGAGGATCGCTGTGCCGCCGGCTGCCACGTTTATGATTTTCTACCTGGTGATAGCGGTGCTGTTTGCGGCCCTCTATAAAATCGTTCCAGACGTCAGATTGAAGTGGAGCGACGTTGCCTTCGGAGCCATGATCACGTCGTTGCTGTTTATGGCTGGCAAGCAACTCATGGGGCTGTACCTCGCCCATGCAGGTTTCGGGTCGATGTATGGCGCTGCCGGCTCGCCGATTATTGTGTTGTTGTGGATATACTACTCGGCGCAGCTTTTCTTTTGGGGCGCTGAGTTCAGTAAGGCGTACACGAAGACCGTGGGATCCAAACGCGACCGCCAGTATTGAGGGCGCCGGGGCTGGGACTAAGCGGCGACTGTGCTACCGGTTGGCGGGACCTGTCGGCAGAGCTACGGTTATGAGCGTTGAGGCGCTCTTCCGCACGAGTGTGTCGCTCGGCTTAAGGCGGAACCGGCTAGAAAGCCGATGGCGGCCGCAGCTATCAGGGAGCTTGCCGGATGGCGGCGAGCAAACCTCCGCAAGCCGGTGAATGCATCCCCCAGGTCATGATCTTCGATGTAGGATGCCGTGGCATCCAGTCGATCGGCTGTCTGGGTAGAGCAAGTGTCGATTGCCGCGGAACCCTGCCGTCCTGCTTTGCGAACGGAGGAGGCAGCCGAATGGAGTGCACCCCCTGTCTCATCTCGCGCCTCATCCAGTTTCTTGCCGGCGGACTGGCCCAACTCCTCGATTGATTCTCTGGCCTGCTTGCCAAGCTCCGCCGCCGTTTCCGCTACTGTCCTTAAAGTCGTCATGATGTTCCTCCAAAGTCCGGGATGGTTGGCCTGTGCCTGCTCCAACCGGAAAGATAGGGCACGTTGGCCTCCATTTGTAGATCGAGAGGGAGGACAGGTGCGGGTCGCCGGGAGACGACGTGCTGAAGCGGCGAAAACTGCACTATCGGAGGCATTATTTGCACTTGGCCGTGTGCGCCTTCTCGCTCCGCGTCTTTTTCGGCCGAATCGGCAAGTTGGCCAAACGCGTGCTTGGTGCTCCGCCAGGAGTGTATGCAGATGAAAAAGATCATCGGGCTAACGGTGCTAATTTGCCTGGCTGGTTTTGCGCAGAATAAAGGCAGCGGGTCACGCGGCGGCGGTCACCCCGCGGCGGTTGGCGGGGGACACATTCCCGCTCACGGTCCTGCTGCCGCGAGAGCTGCCAAGCCGGCACGAGGCCAGCAGCACGCTGCCGCGACGGAGAACCACGTTGCCGTGGACAGGAGCGGCCATCCAGGCGTTCCGCACGTTGACGCGAAGAACGATAGATGGGTCGGACATGATAGCGGCCCCAACGATGCGCATTACCACCTCGCTCAGCCTTGGGCACACGGACATTTCGGCGGTGGTTTTGGAAGTGCATTCGCGCTGGGAGGCGGAAACCGGGAGCGCTTCTGGTTCGGCAATTTCTTCTGGGACGTCGCTCCGTTCGATTACAACATCGTCGCGGACTGGAACTGGGCTGGCGATCAGATCGTCATTTACGAGGATCCCGACCATATCGGCTGGTATCTCGGATACAACCCGCGGTTAGGCACTTACGCTCACGTCGAATATCTGGGAGGTTGACCCTCCACCGGGCGCTGGCTGTTGTTGCTGTCACTCAACCTGAGAGCGGCGCTCCAGAACGCGACCGGTATGCTGCGCGTGATTCACCGCTCAAAAAAGGAGCTTCCGCTTGGCATCTGACTTAGAGGATCATTCAACCATCGGCCCAGACCATCAACTCCAGGCGTCTCCGGCACGTCCACGGCACAAGGTTTTGCGGGTCATGCTGTGGAGTCTGTTGCTGCTAATCCTCGCGCTGACGTTGCTGCTGATCTTTCGCCACCACGAAAACGCCGAGAAAGCGGCCGCCCTGGCGGCACGGCCTGCGCCGGGGATCACCATTACGAGTGCGACAGCTCAAAAGGGTAACATCGGCATCTACCTTGACGCTATCGGCACGGTCACTCCGGTCTATACGAATTCCATTACCACGCAAGTGGACGGTCTGGTCGTCGCCGTGCAATATACGGAGGGTCAGCGGCTAGGTAAGGGCGATCCGCTGATTGACATCGATTCGCGTCCTTATCGCGCGACTCTTCTGCAGGCACAAGGCGCGCTGGAGCGAGACCAGAATCTGCTCGCCCAAGCACAGATGGACCTGGAACGCTACCGTGCCGCGTGGGCCCGCAACGCCATCGCCAAGCAAATTCTGGATGACCAGGAGAAGCTTGTCCTGCAACACGAGGGCACGGTAAAAAACGACCAGGGAACGGTGCAATACGACCAGATTCAGGTCGACTACTGCCATATCACCGCTCCTATCGCCGGCCGGGTGGGCTTACGGCTGGTGGATCCGGGCAACGTGGTGCAGTCTGCCGGAACCGTGCCCCTTGCAGTCATTACGCAGATGGAGCCAATCACCGTAATCTTCACCATACCGGAAGACAGTCTGGGCCAGGTTCAAGCGCGCCTAAGCAAGGGAGCGAAGCTTCCCGTGGATGCCTTTGATCGCACGGCGCAGAAGAAGATCGCAAGCGGGACGCTGTTGACGATCGACAACCAAATTGACACTACGACCGGGACAGTAAAAGGGCGGTCACTGTTCGACAACACAAATGATGCGCTTTTCCCGAACCAATTTGTAAACACGCGACTGCTGGTGAATACGCTGCAGGGGGTGACGCTGATTCCAGCCTCGGCCGTTCAACAAAACGGCCAGGCATCGTTCGTGTACGTGATTCAGAGCAATTTCGCCCATATGCGGAGCATCAAGCCGGGAGTCACGGAGGGTGGTGTAACACAGGTGGACGGCATCAATCCAGGAGACGTTGTCGCCAACAGCAGCTTCGATAAGTTGCAAGACAACGTTGCGGTCGTCGTTTCGAAAAAACCTGCTTCGGGCAGCACGAGCGGGAGCAGCGCTCATTGAGTCCGTCTCGTCCATTTATCCTGCGGCCGGTAGCCACCTCTCTGCTGATGGCTGCAATCCTGCTGGTCGGTCTCGTAGGCTATACTCAACTGCCGGTTTCCGCACTGCCGGAAGTCGATTATCCGACCATCCAAGTACTCACGTTTTATCCCGGAGCAAGCCCGACTGTGATGGCGACGACTGTCACGGCGCCACTGGAACGTCAATTCGGCGAGCTGCAGGGCTTGAGCCAGATGACGTCCACCAGCTCCGGAGGCACTTCCGTCATCGTGCTCCAGTTTAATCTCACCATGGCGATTGATGTTGCCGAGGAAGAGGTACAGGCTGGCATAAGCTCGGCGCAAAGTTTGTTGCCATCCATCCTGCCCGCGCCGCCCACCTACAGTAAGACGAATCCAGCCGATGCCCCTGTGCTCACTCTGGCTATCACCTCGACTTCCATGCCGCTATCCCAGGTGGAAGACCTTGTGGACACGCGCTTTGCGCCTAAGATTTCGCAGCTCAATGGGGTCGGTCTGGTAACCATCAGCGGCGGGCAAAAACCAGCCGTGCGCATTCAAGCCAACCCGACGGCTCTGTCGTCCTACGGCATCAACCTGGAGGACCTACGCGCGGCGCTGGCAGGCGCCAGCGTGAACGCCGCCAAAGGGAACTTCGATGGACCGCGCCAGGATTACCAGATCGACGCCAACGATCAACTGGTCACCAGCAACGACTATCGGAGCGTTGTGGTTGCATACCGCAACGGAGCGCCGGTGATGCTGACCGACGTAGCACGCATCGTGAATGGCATAGAGAACAATAGTCAGGCAGCGTGGATGAATCAGACCCCCGCGGTGATCCTGAATGTGCAACGCCAGCCCGGGGCCAATACCATCAGCGTGGTCAAGAGCATCAAGCAGCTAGTGCCGCAACTGGAGGCCAACCTGCCAACGGGCATTCAGGTGACCACGCTTACCGATCTTACAACCGCTATCGAAGCATCGGTATCCGACGTTGAGTTCGAATTGCTATTGACGGTCGGACTTGTCGTGCTGGTCATCTTCATCTTCTTGCGCAGTCTCTATGCCACCATTATTCCGAGCGTGGCTGTGCCCCTGTCGCTGGTTGGCACCTTCGGGGCGATGTACCTCCTTGGTTACAGCCTGGATAACTTATCGATGATGGCGTTAACCATTTCCACCGGGTTTGTGGTGGACGATGCCATCGTGATGATTGAGAACATCTCGCGGTACATCGAGGCGGGCGATCCACCCATGGAAGCCGCGCTCAAGGGTGCAGAGCAGATTGGGTTCACCATTCTTTCGCTGTCCGTGTCACTCATCGCCGTACTGATTCCGCTGCTATTTATGGGTGACGTGGTTGGGCGCCTGTTTCGCGAGTTTGCCGTAACACTTGCCGTTACCATCGTCCTTTCGGCAGTGGTTTCCCTTACGCTCACGCCCATGATGAGTGCGCGTATTCTGCGGCGCCAGCTAAAAGAGCAGCAGGGGCGCATCTATAGGGCCTCAGAACGCGCTTTCGACGGGATGATCGCGTTCTATGGCCGGACGCTGAAGGTCGTCCTTCGATTCCAGACGATTACACTGTCGGTCGCGGTGGCCACACTGGTGCTTACAGTCTTCCTTTACATCGTCATCCCCAAAGGCTTTTTCCCGGTACAGGACACGGGCGTCATTCAGGGTATATCGCAGGCGCCGCCGGCGATTGGGTCGAAGGCCATGGCAGAGAAGCAACAGGAGATTACAAAGGTGGTTCTGGGTGACCCGGCGGTTGAAAGCGTCTCCTCGTTTATCGGCGCCGATGGAACGAATACAACGCTGAACAGCGGTAGGATGTCGATCAATTTAAAGCCGCTCGACCAGCGCAAGATCAGTGCGTCCGACCTGATTCGCAGGCTCAACTCCAGAGTGAGCCAGGTTCAGGGAATCCAGTTGTTCATGGCACCCGTGCAGGATATTACGGTGGATGACCGGGTGAGCCGCACGCAATATCAGTACACGCTCGAAGACCCCGATGCGAACGAGTTGAATGACTGGACCAACCGTTTCGTGAACCGGCTGAAGCAGTTGCCGGAACTGGAAGACGTAGCCACCGATCAACAACTGGGCGGCTTGGCTGTTTCTCTGGTGATCGACCGGGTCACCGCCTCGCGACTGGGAATCGCGCCTTCGACCGTCGATAACACGCTCTATGACGCCTTCGGTCAGCGGCAGATCAGCACTATGTATACACAGGTAAACCAATACCATGTCATTCTCGAGAGTCAGCCGGAGTTTCAGAAAGACCCCAACAAGCTGAACCAGCTCTACATTCAGTCCAATGCGTCTGCAGGGACAAGCGGCACCGGAGCCTCCTCCTCTTTTGCGTCCTCCGGATCGTCCTCCGCGGGCTCCAATGCGGTGACGACTTCCGCACTGTACACACCGTCGGCAAATACCCTTGCTCCTCCTGTGAACGCGCTTGCGGCGAGCACCTCCACGGCGGCGTCCAGCAAGGGAGCCACGTCTGCGGGCGCTACCAGTTCGGCGATGAGCAGCGCCGTTCCACTGAGCGCTTTCTCCCACTTCGAGAAGACGACAGAGCCGCTCGCCATTACCCACCAGGGTCAGTTCCCGGCGATCACCGTATCGTTCAATCTCGCGCCAAATGCCGCGCTGGGCGACGCCATCACAAGCGTCAACAAAGTGCAGAAAGATATGCACATGCCTCCCAGCTTGCAGGCGGGTTTTCAAGGCACCGCGGCCTCGTTCACGAATTCGCTGGCCGGTGTGCCGTTGCTCATTCTTGCCGCGCTGGTCACAGTGTACATCGTGCTGGGTGTTTTGTATGAGAGCTTTGTCCACCCGATCACGATTCTGTCCACGCTACCGTCGGCGAGCGTGGGCGCATTCCTCGCACTGCTTCTCTTTCACCAGGATTTGAGCATGGTCGCGATCATCGGCATCGTGCTGCTGATCGGTATCGTAAAAAAGAACGGCATTATGATGGTCGACTTCGCGCTGGAGGGCGAGCGGCAGCACGGCAAGAACGCGACGGATGCGATTTACGACGCCTGTCTGCTCCGCTTCCGCCCCATCATGATGACCACCATGGCGGCGCTGCTGGCTGGGCTGCCGCTGGCGCTAGGAACCGGTTTCGGCTCCGAGTTGCGCAAGCCGCTGGGCATCGCCATGGTGGGCGGATTGCTGCTGAGCCAGGTGTTGACGCTCTACACCACGCCCGTCATCTATATCTTCTTTGACAATCTGGGGCACCGCTTCGCGCACAAATCGAGCCAGCCGGAAACCGGAGGGGCGGAACTGGCAGGCCTCGCATGAACATCTCCGCACCCTTCATTCACCGGCCAGTGGCCACCACGCTGCTCACGGTGGCGATTGCGCTTGCCGGGGCGGTTGCCTTTGAGGTTCTGCCGGTATCGCCTCTGCCGGAAGTCGACTTTCCGACTATTTCCGTCAGTGCGAGTTTGCCGGGAGCCAGCGCCGACATCATGGCGTCGTCCGTCGCCACTCCCCTGGAGCGCCAGTTAGGTCATGTGGCGGGTGTCACCGAGATGACCTCCGCAAGCACGCTCGGCAGCACATCGCTCACCATCCAGTTCGACCTCAGCCGCGACATCGATGGCGCGGCGCGCGATGTGGAGGCCGCCATCAATGCGGCGCGAACGTATCTACCCTCCAACCTGCCCGGCAATCCGACCTATCGCAAAGTCAATCCGTCCGATGCGCCGATCATGATCCTCGGTCTTACATCGGACAAATACGGTCCCGCAACGCTGTATGACGAAGCCTCCACCGTGATCGAGCAGAAGTTATCGCAGATACAGGGCGTAGGCCAGGTCACTGTCGGAGGTGGCGCGTTGCCCTCCGTGCGCGTGGACGCAAATCCCACACAGTTGGCCAGCCACGGACTCACCCTCGCGAATTTGAAGTCCGTGCTGAGCCTGCAGAACGCGGACCTGGCCAAAGGCCAGATCTCCAATGGCATTGTGACCGCGGACATCCTTGCCAACGACCAGATCTCGCGCGCGGACGACTACAAGCCGCTCGTCGTCGGCTATCACCGCGGCGCGGCTATCCGTTTGTCCGATGTCGCCCAGGTGACGGACTCGGTGCAAAACGTCCGGGCCGCCGGCTATTTGAACGGCAAGCGCTCGATATCCGTCATCATCTTCCGCCAACCCGGCGCCAACATCATCAACACAGTCGACCGCGTACGCGCGCAACTTCCGTTTATCCAGGCATCCATTCCGCTCGGCATCGATACCACTATCGTTCTCGATCGGACCACAACCATCCGCGCCTCTGTCAGTGACGTCGAGAGGACCCTGCTGATTTCCATCGGCCTCGTCATCGTGGTGGTGTTTATCTTCCTGCGCAACGGCCGCGCCACGCTGGTTCCGGCTGTTGCGGTGCCGGTCTCGCTGATCGGTACGCTCGCAGTGATGTATCTGTTTGGATATAGCCTGGACAACCTCTCGCTGATGGCCCTGACCATTTCAACTGGATTCGTGGTGGATGATGCCATCGTGGTGATGGAGAACATCACGCGCCATCTGGAAAATGACATGCAGCCCTTTGCCGCGGCGCTGAAGGGCGCGGAAGAAATCGGTTTCACCGTCTTCACGATCAGCATTTCGCTGATTGCCGTCTTTATCCCGCTTCTGTTGATGGGTGGAATCGTGGGCCGTCTCTTCCGCGAGTTTGCAGTCACTCTTTCGACGGCCATTCTCGTGTCCATGATCATCTCCCTCACCACCACGCCGATGATGTGCGCCTACCTCTTAAGGAATGAGCGCACAGAAAAGCATGGGCGTATGTTCAGGGCCAGCGAAAGGTTCTTTGACTGGGTGCTGTCGTTGTATCGCGGCAGCCTGCGCTGGGTGCTGGACCATCCGGCCCCCACCCTCGTCGTACTGTTCCTCACCATTGCGCTCAATGGGTTGCTCATCGTCAAGATATCCAAGGGCTTTTTCCCGCAGGAGGACACGGGATCGATCACCGGTTCAGTGCGAGGGCCGCAGGATTCATCCTTTGCGGTGATGAACGACTCGATTCAGCAGATCGGCGGCGTGATCAAGAACGACCCTGCCGTCGCCAATGTGATTGCGTTTACCGGGGGCAATGGGGCCACAAATTCGGGCTCCCTGTACGTTGCGCTGAAGCCACTGACGGCGCGGAAAGTCAGTGCCGCTCAGATCATCAACCGCCTGCGCCCGCAATTGAACCGGCTGCCGGTGGCTTCCGCCTTCCTCCAAGCCGTGCAGGATCTGCGCATCGGAGGCCGGTCCAGCAATGCCATGTACCAGTACACGCTCCAATCCGACAATGTGCAAGATCTTTCCAAGTGGGGACCGATCCTGTTGAGGGCCATGCAGCAGCTTCCCGGTCTCCAGGACGTGAGCTCGGACCAGCAGAATGGCGGTCGGGATGAGCTGATGACGTATGACCGCGTCACGGCGGCGAAGCTCGGCCTTAGCGTACAGTCGCTGGACTCGGAATTATACAGCGCATTCGGCCAATCGGAAGTATCCATCATCTACACACAGTTAAATCAGTATTACGTGGTGCTGGAAGCTGCTCCCCAGTATTGGCAAAGCCCGGAAGGGCTGAAAGACATCTACCTGCCGACGTCCAGCGGCGGGAACATTCCGCTGCTCGCGGTGGCCAGGGGCCAATCCAACACAATACCACTTGCCGTCAACCATACGGGCTTGTTCCCCTCGGTCACCGTGTCCTTTAACCTCGCGCCGAACTTGTCCTTGAGCGACGCCACAGCGAGCATCACCCAGATGCAAAAACGGCTCGGCACACCCTCCACGATTCAAGGGTTTTTTGCCGGCACGCTGCTGGCGTACCAACAATCCCTGAGCACCGAGCCCGTGCTGATTCTGACGGCGCTGCTGGCGGTGTACATAGTTCTCGGCATTCTTTATGAGAGCCTGGTCCATCCACTGACGATTATCTCCACTCTGCCGTCGGCGAGCGTAGGCGCCATGCTCGCACTGATGCTCTTTAAGGTGGATCTGAACGTGATTTCCATCATTGGCATTGTGCTGCTGATTGGGATCGTAAAGAAGAACGCCATTATGATGATCGACTTCGCTCTTCAGGCGGAGCGCCTGGAGGGAAAGAGCACAGCCGACGCGATTTTCGAAGCCTGCATGTTGCGCTTCCGTCCGATCCTGATGACTACGATGGCTGCGTTATTGGGCGCTCTGCCGTTAGCGCTCGGGACGGGTATGGGGTTTGAGCTCCGCCGGCCTCTCGGCATCACGATTGTGGGAGGGCTCATCTTGAGTCAGTTGCTCACGTTCTATACAACGCCGGTCCTCTATTTGGCCTTCGACCGGCTGCGGCTACGGATGCAGGGAAAGCAGCACGGCATCCTTGGCCATGGGGCTGGACCAGCCCCCAGCGCCGCAGTTTAATGGAGCCATCATGGGGTGCATAAGATTATGACTTCTTTCCATCTAAGAGCCACAATGTGTCTCGCCGTCGCAGCTTGTTTCCTCGCAGGGTGCATGCTCGGCCCAAAGTACCACACGCCGCCTGCGGTAATACCGCCCGGGGAAACTCCCCCAGCATACAAGGAACTTACTCCCGCCGACTACAAAAACACCGACGGTTGGAAAGTAGCCCAGCCGAAAGACGATGCGCTTCGCGGTAAATGGTGGGAGATTTTCGACGCTCCGCAGTTGAACGCGCTGGAGGAAAAGGTCAATGTTTCAAACCAAAACATCGTAGCCGCCGCGGCAAGCTTCTTTGCGGCGCGCGCCATGGTTAAGGAGGCCCGATCGCAACTTTTCCCAACGTTGACCACCAACCCGGCCATTACCGTGCAACGCTCGCCCTCTACATCGTCCAGTGGCACTTCGGGAACGGCAACAGGTTCCACATCTTCTTCGAAGGGCACATTCACCGAGTATACTTTTCCGTTCGATGCGACATGGCAGCCGGACTTGTTCGGCCGCATCCGGAACACCGTCCGATCGGCTGCCTATGGAGCGCAGGCCAGCGCGGCGGATCTCGAGAATACGCGCCTCACCATCCAGGCCGATGTTGCGGTGGATTACTTTCAACTTCGCGGACAGGATGCGTTAAAGCAGTTATTGGACTCCACAGTGGTTGCTTATCGACAGTCTCTCGATCTGACCAAAGCTCTATACGAGACAGGCATCGGCTCCGACGAAGCCGTGGCGCAAGCCGAGACTCAACTCGAAGTCACGCAAGCGCAGGATATCGCCCTTGGTATCCAACGGGCCCAGTTTGAACATGCCATCGCGATGCTGACCGGCCAACCGGCGTCAACGTTTTCAATTCCCATCGAACCACTAAAATCGAGCGCTCCGGCGATTCCCATCGGCGTTCCGTCGCAGCTTCTGGAGCGGCGTCCGGATATCGCCGCGGCGGAGCGCCTGGTTGCCCAGGCCAACGCGCAGATCGGCGTTGCCAGAGCGGCGTACTTTCCGACGGTTACGTTGAGCGCGGCGGCGGGATTCGCAAGCACCTCGGCCGCGCGTTGGTTCATATGGCCGAGCCGCTTTTTCTCGATTGGCCCGGCGGCTGCGGAAACCATTTTTGACGCCGGATTGCGCCGGGCCACGGTGGAGCAATTCCGAGCCCAGTACGATCAAACAGTGGCCAACTATAGGCAGACGGTGCTGACGGCTTTTCAGCAAGTTGAAGACAACCTCGCGTCATTGCGGATACTTTCGGTAGAGATCCAGCAGCAGGATGCGGCAGTCAAATCGGCGGAAAGAAGCCTGGCGATCGCCAAGGATCTCTACAGATTGGGAATCGATCCTTACTTGAATGTGCTTGCTGCGCAAACTTCATTACTGTCCAATCAGGAAACCGGGGTTGGTCTTCGGATTCAGCAGATGACGGCCAGCGGGGGATTGATTGAGGCGCTCGGTGGAGGTTGGAACGTCTCGCAGCTTCCGTCGCCGGGACAACTGATCGGTAAAGTACCATGAATTAAGCACGGATCGTTCGCAAACGCCGCGATTATCGTGTTCATTTTGCTGATCGGCATTGTGAAAAAGAACGGGATCATGATGATCGACTTCGCGTCGGGGGATGGATCGGGGGCCCATTGAGTCAGAACTCTCCAGGCGCCAGGACTGCCAGACGCGCGTTTGTCCTACAGGGCCGCTTCCGCAGGTTTTTCTCGAATCTTGGCCCCGGATTGATTACCGGCGCCGCGGACGACGACCCATCCGGCATCGCGACCTATTCGGTCACAGGCGCCGCATTCGGCTACGCGCCTTTGTGGACCGCGCTTTTCTCTTTCCCGTTGATGGCGGCCATACAGATGATGTGTGCCCGCCTTGGCATGGTCACCGGACTCGGGCTGGCAGGCGTGATACGGGTGCGCTATCCACGGTGGGTCCTATGGGGCGCCTGTGCGCTGCTCGTGATCGCCAATATCGTCAACATCGCGGCGGATCTCGGTGGCATGGCTGAGGTGACTCAGCTTCTGACTGGTGTCAGGTCGCTTTATTGGACTCCCGTGTATGCGCTTGTCCTGGTGTGGCTGCTGTTCCAGACTAGTTATCGCCTCATCGCCCGGATCTTCAAGTGGCTCACTCTCGCCTTGTTTGCCTACATCGCCGCTGCGTTTCTCGCGCACCCGGACTGGCCCGCCGTCTTGCGGGCGACCCTGATTCCACGTGTGCAGTGGTCCGCGGCGTATTGGGCTACGCTGGTCGGTATCCTGGGAACTACCATCTCGCCATACCTCTTCTTTTGGCAGGCCGCGCAGGAAGTGGAGGAGGATATCGCATTAGGCAAGTCGACCGTCGCACAGCGGGAAGGCGCCTCCAACCGGGAGCTGCGGCGTTCTCGGAACGATGTCCTCACCGGCATGTTCTTTTCGAACCTGGTGATGTACTTCATCATTCTCACGGCAGCCGCCACTTTGCACGCTCACGGCAAAACCACCATCTCCACAGCGCGCGAGGCTGCCGAAGCGCTGCGCCCGTTGGCCGGTGACGGCGCGTACTGGCTCTTCAGCCTGGGTTTGATCGGAGCCGGCATGCTCGGAGTCCCGGTGTTGGCCGGATCGTGCGCTTACGCCATCGCAGAAGCCGCCGACTGGGTTGGCTCGCTGGAGGTGCACCCTCCCGTCGCTCACGGCTTCTATGCTGTAATCGCGATTGCGATGGCGCTCGGCCTCGGCTTGGATTACGCCGGTCTGAACGCCGTCAAGATGCTCTTCTGGTCTGCGGTGCTCAACGGAGCGCTGGCGCCACCCCTACTCATTATTGTTGTGATGCTCACCAGCAGGGCAGACGTAATGGGCGAGCACCGGAACGGGCCCCTGCTTCGCTGGCTTGGGTGGACGTGTGCCGTTGTCATGCTGATTGCGACTGTCATCATGTTCGTGACAGCGGGCGTAGCATGATGCAACGAACGCTAAGTCGCAAGACGCGGGTACAATCGGGCGCCGATGAAAACCAGCACGGTCGTGGTCAGCAGAATGACCGCATAGTCTTGACTCAGACCGAAGGTGCTCGGGCTGCCGGCAAGCATGAAAGTCCGCAGGGCATCGACGTCATACGTCAAGGGATTTAGACGGGAAATAGCCTGCAGCCAGCCCGGCATCATGGCCGTCGGATAAATCGCGTTACTCGCAAAGAACAGCGGCATGGTGAGCACCTGGCCGACTCCCATGAAACGTTCGCGCGTTTTCACGATGCACGCGATAATGAGCGAAAAGGTCGAGAACAACGTCGCGGCAAGGACAACCACGGCCAGCACATTGAGAAGGGCGAACGGGCTCCAGTTCAGCTTCACCCCGAGTAGCAGCGCGAGACCGTAAACGACGACAGCCTGCGAGAGAGTGCGAATGCCGGCCGAGAAGCCCTTGCCGAGCACAAGTGCAGCGCGCGGAGTCGGGCTGGCAAGAAACTTCTGAACAATGCCGAGATCTCGCTCCCAGATGACGTTGATGCCATAGAATATGGCCACGAAGAGAACGCTTTGCGCCAGGATGCCCGGAGCGATGAAGTCCAGATAAGGAATGTTGCCCGTGTGCATCGCCCCGCTCCGTGAAAACACCTGCCCGAAGATGAGCAGCCAAAGCGCTGGCTGGAGGGCGCGAGTGACGAGCTCCGTGAAATCGTGGCGCAACTTGCGCAACTCGAACTCGGTGATGACGAACGTCTTCTCGATGAGGCCGGTGAGAGGGTAGGTGAAAGTGGCAGTCATAAAGTTGCGCTACCCAAGACGCTGAGCCGTAGCGCGCTCGGCGGACACGTCGCGGAAGGTGCCGCCAGAATCAAGGGCGCTGCCGGCATAGTGGACGAAGACATCATCCAGCGTGTGGCTGGCGCCGCCAAGCGAGGCCTCGAGTTCCTTGCAGGTGCCAAGAGCAGCCACCTTGCCCCGGTGCATGATCGCAATACGATCGCAGTAACTTTCCGCCTCCTCCAGGTAGTGGGTTGTGAAGAAAAGTGTGGTGCCGTAGTTGGTCCGCAGGTCAACCAGATGTTTCCAGACAGCGTCGCGCGCAATCGGGTCCAGCCCGACGGTCGGCTCATCGAGGAAGAGAACGCGCGGCCGGTGCAGCGTGGATTGGGCGATTTCCAGGCGGCGGACCATGCCGCCGGAGTATTGGCTCACAAGGCGCCCGCTGTCGGCAGTCAGGTCCATGAACTCCAGGGCTTCCTTGATGCGCGCCTGCTGCTCACGGCGCGGCAGGTCATAGAGTTTGGCGAAGATGAGCAGGTTCTCGTAGCCTGTCAGCGAACCGTCCACCGAGACCGCCTGCGGCACATAACCGATGGAGCGGCGAACGTCGACCGCCTGGGTGGTGATGGAGAAGCCGGCCACGCGCGCCTCGCCCGAGGAGGGCCGCAACAGCGTGGTGAGCATCTTGATCGTGGTGGTCTTGCCGGCCCCGTTGGAGCCGAGCAAGCTGAACACCTCACCGGCGTTGACCGAAAGGGTGAGAGTATCGACTGCCGTGAATGCCCCGAATCGGCGCGTAAGGGCTTGGATATCAAGAACGATTTCGCTCATTTCAGAAGCCGCTGGTCAAGCCAGCTCCACCACCATCTTGCCGATATTCTGGCCATGAAAGAGCCCGATGAACGCGGCCACCGCCTGGTCGATTCCTTTCGCCACCGTTTCCTTGTTCTTCACCTTGCCCGCCTTGCAATAGGCACCCACCTCCTTTTCGAACTCGGCTCGACGATCCAGCCAATCCGAAACGATGAGGCCTCTTATGGTAAGCCGTTTGGCGATGATGTTGAATAGATTCGACGGGCCGGGGCCGGGCGTTTCCGCGTTGTAAGCTGAGATGGCACCACAGGCGATGATGCGGCCGTGCACACGCAAAGCCGAAAGCGCCGCTTCGAGCGTTTCGCCTCCAACATTGTCGAAGTAGACATCGATCCCGTCCGGCGCCTTCCGGTTCAATTCGTCGAGGACAGGACCGGCTTTGTAATTGAAGGCGTCATCAAAGCCACATTCTTCCCGCAGAAACCGGGTCTTTTCCGCCGAACCCGCCGATCCGATAACGCGGCACCCACGCAGTTTCGCCAGTTGCCCGGCCACATTGCCGACGGCGCCCGCGGCTCCCGAAATGAAAATCACGTCGCCGGCTTTGACTCCCGCCACATTCAGCCCCACCCAGGCAGTCATGCCCGTCATGCCGAGCGTGCCAAGGTAAACCGAGAGCGGCTGAATCTCGCGGCTGACCGGCTGCAACTGCTTCGGCGAAGCAATGAAGTATTCCCGCCAGCCAAAGGTGGAGGCAACGGCATCACCCGGCTGAAATTCCTGGGCGCGCGACTCGATGACCTCGCCGACTGCGCCGCCGTCGAGCGGTTTACCCAAATCGAAAGGAGGCACGTACGACTTTCCGGCGTTCATGCGGCCGCGCATATATGGGTCCACCGACATGAAAAGGTTACGAACCAGCACCTCCTGATCCTTCAGTGGCTCCAGTTCGATTCGCACCAATGTGAAGTTAGCTGCGGTTGGAATCCCGTTGGGGCGGGATGCCAGGCAAATCTCTCGGCTCACAGTCTTTGACATGGACCTTGGAGACCCACGCCCACAATCACTTTTGGAGATTTTCTCCGCGGGCCCGCAATTCTTGCGCGGCATGGAACCAGTCTTCGTCAGGTGATCCCTCCGGACAGCCTCTGGCTTGCCATATCGTATAAGCCAGCGCTGCGATGTCCTCGTGCCCGAAGATCGCGATGCCGTGTTCATTCACAGCGTCCCGGTGCGCCTGCTCGGCATACTGATAAGCATTTTGGGAGTGCTCGAGAGCTTGCCGGGAGTGCTCCTGCCCGGTTTGGTGATCTTGCTTCTCATGGGCCTCCGCAGCGCTACGATGCGCGTGGGCGGCACTGTCGTGCAACTCGGCGGCTCGTTGATGATTCTCGTAGTGTGATCCGTTGTTATAACGAGTAGACATTTAAAGGCTCCCTATCTCCCCCGATTTGGTACGGTTTCCTGTGCAAGCTTATAACGTATGCACGAGGTGGACCAATCTGTCGAAATTGGCGATATCTCTCAGGAGTGGTTCGGATCGGCGTAATCCTGACGAGCGCGCAGCTTTAATAACTGAGCACAAAATGCGGACTTTGCATTCGCACCAGCAGATTCTGCATCCTCACGGTTTAGCGTCTCGGATGCGTTTCAAGCTTGGGATTTATGGAACACGTAGAGGAATACTGCCATACTCAGACTTGCCAGCAAGTGGATTCCCGATATGAGCAGCGTTATCGCTGCAACCACACCGTGCACAAAACTCACCAGGTCACGGATGAAGCCTGCCGCCAGCAGAACCGTCAGCAGAATCATCCCGATCAGTGCGAAAAGGGTCGCGTTCTTCAGTCTCATGTTTGCAGTATACTCTCCTGCTTCGCTCGGGCTGCTGGTGTTTGGCTGCTGAGGAGCCGCGCAAAATCACAGGTGGTACGCCGTGGGGCCTGAGGTCTGTCGCCCTTGCGGGCTATTCCACCGCGGCCCCCCGGTTCCTCTAACGCGTCTTGGGGGACCTTTCCGCCGCACTATTCCGGATGCGCTGCCCCGTCAAGAACGAATGTGACCGAAAGCTACTTTATTTCGATCTTGAGCAGGGCGTCTGAATGCTCGTGACGCCAGTTCCAGTAATTCTGTTGATCGTCGTCTTTGAGCTTACTGAAATCGCTGTACTTGCGATGGTTCTGTTTTGCATAGATACGATACGCTTTGTCTTCTTGGGCGTTCCATGCATGGTCATCATTGTGTTGTTTGTCGTGATAGGTGCGAGCGGCCTTCTGATCTTCGGCTCGCAACGCTCTCGGCGCCATTGCTATTGGAGCCATAAGGGCTGCACTCAACAGGGCAGTACTCCAGAAACGCGACATGGTTGTTATGTTCTCCTACACGGCGCTGGAGCAATTGTCGGGCCAGAAGCCGCCGTCGGCCAATCAGCGAACGCAACGAGTTGAATATAAAGACGATCATACCCGCTGAATGGTCCGTTTCCCACCCGAGATGAAGTGCACCACATGCACCCGGAGGACGTCAGGTGATGGGTGAAACGCAGATCCTGCCATTTGGAGGCCGGGTCGCAGGTCTTCGCGGGCCGCCGCGCTTCGCCAGAGCCGGCAGCGTCCTGCGGTCGGCCTTCGGCAGCAGGGTTCGTCTGTACGACTCTCAGCGGAGAGTCCGGATCGGGTCGATTCCGATGGCCCGCCAGCGGCGCCACCTCAGGCTCTAAGCATCATGTGGCCCCCGAAACTCTGGGCCACACTTGATAAGAGCTCCGCCCACCGCTTGTCAGCCAAGGCGTTCTCCCACATGAGCAATAACTCCAACAGCCCCACGGCCGGCGCCGCCGGCTCGGCGGAGGGCTTCCGGGCCGGCCTCAAAAGGGGGTTGGGAGTAGCAGGCGTTAGCTTAGCGGAAAGCGCCCAGCAGGTAGGCAACCAAGAGAATCACTAAGATGGTGCCAAGCCCTATGCCCGCGCCCCCACCGTAACCCCAGCGGTTTCGGCCATAGTACCCGCCGCCGGCACCTAAAATCAATAGCACAATGATAATCAATATCAACATCGTAGGTCTTCCTTTTCTAAACGCGAGCTCGCGCCCGAGCGCCTGGAGCTCATCCCAATCTTGCGTGTGATCGAGCGCACAATGCCACCACTGAGCGCGTCCTTACGCAAGACAATCTGCATTCCCCAAAGACTGGCGCGTTCGCGTCTACTTCTCGAATACCTTTTCAACCTGGCCGACTTTCTTTTGAATGGTTCCGGCGAGTTTCTCGTTCTGACCTTCGGCTGCCAGGTCGGGGTTGTTCGTGACCTGCCCGACCTTCTCTTTGACTTTGCCTTTCAGCTTATGTAGGTTACCTTTGATCTGATCCTGCGTGCCTGGCTGCATCTGTTTTCCTCTCTTTTCTTTTGACAACTTACCATTGGACCCAACCGCTCTTGCAATCCGGCACCCAATCCGCAGCGGGGTGGCAGGCAACCGAGGTCGGCTGGTCCGGACCGAATCGAGCGGTTTGCGACAGGGTTCTGTTCGCCGAAGGCCCGCGCCGGCCCGCGCTCCAGTGGTTGGCTTGCCACACGGCGCTTGATTCGCCGCAGTGTGCCGCTCCTTTGCTCGTTTGCCTTCGCAGCAGTTCTTGCCTTAGGACGGCAGGAATTGCACCTGACGACTTGCTGAGCCTGAGGTGATCGCCCTATTGTTCGCATACATTCTGCTTCGGCCTTCCACCTGCATTGCATTGCAAATGGAAGGGGAAAACAGATGACGACCATATTGATTGTTCTTTTGGTGTTGTTCTTACTCGGTGGCGGCGGCTGGGGTTATTCTCGTTTTCGCGGATAGCGCCCACTGGGCACTTGGCCTGGGTGGCGCAAGCGAAACCAGGGGGCTGATGGAGCTGAGCGGCCGTCCTGGGATCCGGCTCAGTGAGGCTCAATAGCGGGATAGTGGTGCAGGAAGTAGAGGCAGATCGAACCATGAGCATATCGGCAATAAGCACAACAGAATGGGCCTTAATCGCTGCTCTCGTGGCGGTTCTGGTTGCGGGCGTCGCCGCGTTCTCATCGCACCGAAAGCGCCGGACGGAAAGACTGCGCACTCAGTTCGGCGGCGCTGAGTACGACCGCGCCCTAGAGAAAGGCCGCAACCGGCGGCATGCCGAAGCCGGGCTCGAAGAGCGCACACAACGGGTCGAGGGGTTTCACTTACGGCCGCTCACGGCGGGTGATCGAGCGCGCTTCCTCACGTCCTGGCGCGAAGTCCAGGCACGCTTCGTGGACGGCCCCGCAGGCGCGGTAACGGCAGCGGACCAACTGTTGGGTGATGTGATGTCCACGCGGGGTTATCCGTTAAGCGGCTTTGAACAGCGGGCGGCAGATATCTCCGTGGATCATCCACTGGTTCTGACAAACTACCGGGCGGCTCACGAAATCGCGCTCCAGCAGACGCGAGGGGAGGCCAACACGGAAGAATTGCGCCAGGCAATGGTCCATTACCGGACGCTTTTCGAAGAACTGGTCAATGAACCAGCGGTGTCCCTGGAAAAAGCTGCATCATGAGCCTCGGTGATTACCGAAGAAGCGGGTTGAGCGGAAGAGAGCGTATCGGCCGAGGATCTGCGGCTGCCTGAAACCACCGCGTCGGCGCAGGCGTGAAAGGGGAATTGCCATGTCATTCGGAATTTACATTGTCGGCTTCTTGATATTAATTGGTGGTCTGATCTATGCAGCCGTAATACTGCATATCGCCGCGCATTGGATCGCAGTCGGTGCAATCGTGCTTTTGGGCCTGGCGATTCTGAAGGGCGTCCAAGCCACACGGGGAAAAGATCCTTCGTAAAAAGCCCCTTCGTGTCGAGAGATGGATGTATCAACAGGAGAAAAACGAAAATGAAAATGCTTAAACCATGCTTGTCCATGATGGCGGCGGTGGCGATCGGGGCTCTGATTGGGTGCTCGGCGTCCAACAAGACTGCCGACGTTTCTGCCAGCATCCGCGCATCGCTGGATAAAGCTGGCTACAAAGATGTCTCGGTAAGTCAGGATCGTGACAAGGGCGTCGTGACCCTGGGCGGACACGTGGCAGCAATCGGCGACAAGTCACAAGCCGAATCCATTGCAAGTTCTATCGCCGGCGCCCAAGTTGTGTCGAACGAGATTGCAGTGATTCCACCCGGTTCCGGGAGTGATGTCAAAAACGTGAACTCGGACCTGGACAAGGGCATCGAGAACAACCTGGATGCGGCTCTTATTACAGAAAAGCTGCACGATAGCGTAAGATACGCGGTCAAGAATGGAGTTGTTACACTGACTGGCGATGTCGACTCTCAATCGACGCGCACCCGGGCCCAGAATGTCGCAGCCGCGGTTCCAAACGTGCAGCAAGTGGTGAACGAGCTGCAGGTTAAAGCGCAAAAGGCCACCTCGTCAAACTAAGAGCGGCTCAGCTCAGCCGGAGGTGGCCCTTGAGCGACTCCGCGCCGGCGCCGGCCTTACTGAGCCCGAGCCCGGCGCAGGTACGTTAGCAGCAGGTATCCGAAAACGACGGACGCCAGCAATGCTGCAATCGCCCAAGTCAGGTCACCCAGAACTCCGTCGAGGGACATCACGCGATCACTGAAGAACCAACCCAAAGAGATAAAGACGGCCGCCCCGGTGATTTCACCCAAAATGTCCCAGAAGAGGAATCGGTGCCACGGGTAGCCGGCCGTGCCGCTGGCCAGGTTGATCCAGGGTCCCAGGGGACTGAGCAGCCAGCGGGTGATAAAGATGCCGGAGCCGCCCCAGGCTTTCACTTTGGCTTCCATGGCCTGCAGATTGACGCGCTTTCCGAACAGGCCGCTGAGCCTTGTCACCACGGCCGGCCCTCCCCATCGGCCGATGGCGTAGCCGGCTTGATCGCCGAGGATGGAACCGGCGCTGGCCGCGCCAATAGCCCACCAAGGGTTCAGGGCGCCTTGCGAAATCATCGAGCCCGCGACAATCAGAAGGAGCGTGATGGGCAGCGGCACTCCGATGGCCGCAATGGTCACGATCCCGAAAAGGGCCGGTGCGCCGAACTGCGAAACCGCCGCGAGAAGCTGATCGTTCATCGCGGTTGGCCGCCCGGCGGTTGCGCGGCGGCATCGATGGCGCGTTGCAGTTGGGCTATCAGCTCAGAAACGGGGCGGCTCGACTCGTGAGCGATGTGGCGAACCGATCGTCGATCATGCGGCTCCTGCGGACGAACCCCAATGGCTTGAAACAGCACGGAGGCGGGAACGTGGTGGGTGTGGGCGACAAACGGGACCGACATCCATTCCCGGATGGGCTCATTGGCCGTGCGGATCTGACGCGCCCGCCGGTTGGCCCTGGTGCCGAAGATGATCGTGCCCGCCATCGCCAGCACGAAGGCGAGCCCAAGAGCCAGTGTGCGCCGCCACGTTTTCCCCACAATTCAATATAGCTAAGGCCGACGAGTATCGGCGCGATTTCAGGCGGTTTTGGGGACACGGACCTTGAAATCCCCCGACTACCCCTGGCGCGAAAGCCACATGCAGAATCCGCCACGACGAGTGCAGGCTTTGCTCCGCCAGCCCAGTCGTCAAACCCGCATTCCACGATAATCCTCGCCCGTTCCCTCAGAACCCGCCTGCGTCGCCGTTTTCAACTGAACGGCAATGCGCGTGCTCTCAGATTCCCAACGCTGCATGCGATTCCGTTGAAGACGGCAGCCCCTGGAAAGAAATCAATGAGGACATACTCAGCTACTACGATCACCGGCGCCGTCTTAACGACGCTTTTCTTGGCGTTCGCCGCCCTCGCGCACGACCACACCGCGCTGAACGGCACCTGGACGCTGGTGCCCGCCAAGAGCGATTTTGCCGGCCAACCCGTCGTTCAAACGGGCACCGTGACGATCAACGAGCGGCAGGGCATCATCACCGTCTCTCGCAATTTCGTGTATGAAGGCGCCACTGAGACCTTCTTCTACCGCGACATCACCGACGCCGACAACAACGCCACGATTCACACCGGCAAAGACCTCAAAAGCAAAACCAGTTGGGATCACGACGTCCTGAAGGTGACGACCACGCAATACGGTGCGATTACTCTCGAACGCTACACCCTTGCCGCGGACGGCATGATGACGGTCAGCGTGGTGAGGCCGGACCACAAGCCGATCACGCTCGTCTTCCAGCACCAATAGAGCCCTTACCCCGGAGGCGAAGCTCGTCCAACTCGCGATCACAAGCCAGTTGACAGTGGCCAATCGCGTGCAATAAGGAAATGCATGAAGCATCGAACCGATGAAGGCATCCGAACGTACGCTATCGTCCCGACTGGAGAGAAGGGGAGCCCGGCGAATTCGGGCGGCCAGTCTGGGGACACGCAGGGATTGTCGGATGTCGCAGAGGCAGGGTCGGAAAGCGTCGAAGAACTGGTCGAGGAGGGGCAATCCTTCGAGGCCGAAGCGATCGGCGGGGTGGAGGACGCACCCGACCCGGACGTAGCCGAGGTCCACACCAAACAAGTTCCAGAGGACGATGTGCCTTCCGAATACCTCGAGAGCGACTAGGCCAAGGGCGGTTTTGTTGCGTCACGGCGATGAGCATGCCGAGGCTGCGTTGAGTCGAGGCTTCATCTATCTTTGAACGAGCTGGGCACCAAGCGCCGGATAGTCGGTATAGCCCTTTTCCGCTCCGCCATAAAAAGTCGATTCGTTCGGCGAATTGAGCGGTGAGTTGAGACGAAATCGCTCAGGAAGGTCGGGATTGGCAAGGAACAACCGCCCAAACGCCACAGCGTCTGCTACTCCCTCCGCCACGGCCCGTGTCGCAGTTTCGCGGTTGAAACCATTGGCTACGATCAACGACCCTTGGAACTCCTGCCGCAGTACCGCCAGGGGCACAGGCACCGCGCCGTGCCGCAAATCGTCTTCCGTGGACACGATGAGGTGTGCGTAGGCGAGGTGGAACGGATTTAACTCGTGCAGCACGTAGCTGAACGTCGCCAGCGGGTTTGAATCGTGCATGTCATTGAAGACGCCGCCCGGCGAGAAGCGAATACCCACGCGGTCAGCACCCCACACTTTCGTGACGGCTGCGGCAACTTCAATCGTCAGCCGGGCGCGATTCCCCACGGGGCCACCGTAGTCATCCGTGCGGCGGTTCGTGTCACTGCGAAGGAACTGATCCAGCAGATAGCCGTTGGCATTGTGAATCTCCACGCCATCGAAGCCGGCGATTTTGGCGCGTTGAGCTCCGGCAGAGTATTGCAGCACGACACCCGGCAATTCCTCGGTCTCCAGGGCGCGCGGCGTAACGTAAGGCTGTAGACCGGTCTCCGTGAGAACCTGGCCCGACCGCGGGGCGATGGCGCTGGGTGCGACCGGTAACCCGCAGCCCGGCTGAAAGCTCGGGTGAGAGATCCGGCCCATGTGCCAAAGCTGGAGAAAAATGCGGCCACCGGCTTGGTGCACGGCCTCGGTGACCCGCTGCCAGCCGGTGACCTGTTGGTCGGTGTAGATGCCGGGTGTATTGGGACAGCCCGTGTCCTGCTGGGAAACCGCCGTGGCTTCTGTGATGATCAGGCCCGCCGCAGCCCGCTGCGAATAGTACTCAGCCATTAACGGAGTTGGTACCCGGCCCGGCCCCGCGCGCATCCGCGTGAGCGGAGCCATCACCAGGCGGTTTGGCGCCTCAATCGCGCCTAGGCGAAGAGGAGTAAAAAGAGTTGGAGTATTCATGGCCCTTTTCGAATAACTGGCACGGATGCCGGACCATTCAGCTTCTTGGATTCGACGAATTGCAATATGTCATAGCGCTTTAGTTCCCGGTCGGGGAAAAAGCTGTCAATCGCGTCCTGCTCGTCGTGAAATACTTCGAGTACAGTTTCCAGTTTTGCTTCGGTCAGCAATTCGATATTCGACGCGCTTAGGTTGAAGAGTGCCAGGTTTCCACCCGCCTTCCGCAGGTTCGCCAGGGTAAAGAGGAGCGTCCCAAGGCCGGTAGTGTCAAGTTTGTGCAGATGGCCGAGGTCCAATGCCAGACGAATCTTTCCGGTCTTGACTATACGTCCGCGCATAAATAAAGGGACATAAGGATCAACAAAAAGGGGTCAGATAGGCCTGGATCAGTTGGGGGTGCGACTGCATCTCCCCAAAGACGCGCGTCAGCGTGGCGAGTAGTGCG
>Ga0181530_10002146_pt1 | contig 23909 bp, 21 predicted proteins | sample PEATcosm2014_Bin_42_FD_119769 | JGI IMG/M metagenome (GOLD analysis project Ga0181530, IMG submission 119769) | Peatland microbial communities from MTU Mesocosm Facility, Houghton, MI, USA - PEATcosm2014_Bin10_60_metaG | ecosystem: Environmental > Terrestrial > Soil > Wetlands > Peat | place... | reverse complement strand
TTCCCCTTCCGGCCAAGGCGTCCAACCCGGCCGTCCAGCGCAGTGCCAACCGCGGGCGCGCTGCCGTCGCCAGCGCCGTGATCCGTCCGGATAGCCGGCATTCATCCCCGCGCACGCTGAACCCCGACAAAATCGCCGCGCCGCGGCGCCTGGCCACTTGAACGCGTTAGTTAGTAGTGTTATCATGCGCGGTAAGTCACACTAACCAGCCCGGAGCCACGTCCATGTCCGCCCTCTCCGCCACCGCCAAACACGAATATTACGTCGCACTCGGCAATTCCCTGCCGCCGCCCGTCCTCGACCAGCCGGAATACCGCCAACGCCGCCTGACAACCGCAGTCGAGACGTTCGAAGCCCTGCGCCCCGGCGACGCCTACGAAGCGCAGCTCGCCGTGCGGATCGTGCTCTGCGGCGCCCGTGCCATCGAGGGCCTGCGCCTGGCCGGCGTTCACCGCGAGGATTTCGCGAAGATGACCCGTTGCTGCGCCCAGGCGGCCAGCATGATGCGCGAGGAACGCGCGGCGAAGCGCGCGCTGGAGCGGGAGCAGAAGGTGCGACTGGCGACAGAAGCGGTAGCAAGCACCGCAAAGACGCAGCCCGCCACCGCGTCTGCCCAGCCGCCACAAGCCGAACCGCAAGCCGCGCCGCCCGTCCAGGCCGCAGCCGCGGCGCCACCGCCTGCCGCCGCGGCCGCCGCTCCGCCGCCCGCCCCCGTGCCGCCGGCCGTCGCGCCGCAGCGCCCGGCCGCCACCCCGGCCGCGCCGCCACCCGTCCAGGCCGCGGCCACGGCGCCCCCCGTGCCCGCGCCGGCCGTCGTGCCGCCGCCCGTCCAGGCCGCGGCTGCGCCGCCGCCGCCCGCCCCCGCGCTCGCGCCGGCTGTCGCGCCGCGGCGCCCGGCCGCCAGCCTCGCCGCGCCACAGCCCGCAGCAGCCGAGACCGCACCGCCTCCCTCACCCGAGGCGATCGCCAAGGCCGAGGCCTTCGTGCTGGAGGAAGGCGTGGCCGCGGCGCAGATCCGCCACGACCGCGGCGTCACGCCGCAGAACAAGGCGTATTTCCGCCACGTGACGCTGCCCACCGACCCGGCGCTGATCGACGCGCTGGTCCGCGGCACGACCGACCTGCTCACCCTGCTCGACGAGGTCGGCGGCGAGGACCTCGAGGCGGCCGCCTGACCGGGCCGGCACGGAAACAGCGCACACCGTCGCACGAATCGGGATTCTGAGACGGCCGCGAGACGGTCCTGGCGGGCGGCACCCGGCCGCCCCGGGACTTCGCGCCAACCGTTGGCAAGGACCGGGGTGGACTGCGGCGGCTAACCCGACTCTGCTACCGCAGCCTGGGGCCGGTCGGTGTTCAAACCGGCCCTCGACACAGTCGGAAGGCGCTGGACGCCGCGCTCAGCGCCACATTGCCTGGTGACCCGGGCACCGGGCAGCCATCGTGCATTCAGTGGGGCGGGTCGCGGCTGGCGCAGCCGAGCCGCAGCGCAGCTACGAGCGCGGCACCGTATCTGCCGCAACGCCGGCGCCCGCTCTTTTGCCCCGCCGTCGCGCCAGCATCCGCCCCAATTCCCGCCAATCGCCCGCGCCAAACGCCATCGCCGCCCCGCCATAGACAACCATCCCCACGGCCACCAACGCCGCCAATGCACCAATGCGCGCCAATCCGTGCAGCGGCGTCGCAAACAGCAGATGTTGCGTGACGGCGAGCGCCAGACCCATCGCCCCGGCCGCCGCCAGCATCCGCACCGTTCGCCGCCGCAGTTGCGCATCCGGGCGAAGATGCCCGTGCCGCGCCAACACCACGCCCAGGCAGCCGACGTTGACCATCGCCGCCAGGCTGGTCGCCAGCGCCGGTCCGACATGCGCCAGCGCCGGCAGCCAGGCCGCGTACGGCGCCGGCACGGTGACACCGACGCTGGACACGATGTAGCCGAGGTTGAAGACGACGTTCATCGCCAGGTTGAGCGCCACCGCCACCACGCCGATCTTCACCGGCGTCGCCATGTCGCCACGGGCGAAGAACCCCGGCGCCACCACCTTCACCAGTACGAAGGCCGGCAGCCCCACGGCATAGGCGGCGAGCGACTGGGCCGACAGGCGCACGCTCTCCGGCTCGAAGGCACCGCGGCCGAACAGCACCGACATGACCGGCCACGCCGACACGACCAGCGCTACCGCTGCGGGCAGGGTCAGGAACAGCGCGTATTCGATCGCCCGGTTCAGCGTGCTGACCGAAGCCTCGCCCTCCCCTGCCCGCACCTGGCGCGACAGCAGCGGCAGCAGCGCGGTGCCGACCGCGGTGCCGATCACCCCCAGCGGCAATTGCTGCACCCGGTCGGCGTAATACAGCAGCGACACCGTGCCGGGCGGCAGCAGGCTGGCGATGATGACGTCCACCGCCAGGTTGAGCTGGGTCACGCCGGCTCCCACCAGGCCGGGGACCATGCGCCGCAGCAGCAGCCTCACCTGCGGGGTCAGCCGCGGCCGCGGCAGGTGCAGCCCCATGCCGGCGCGCCGCATCGCCCAGATCAGCAACCCGAGCTGCGCCACGCCGGCCGCGGTCACGCCCCAGGACAGCGCGTGGCCCGCCGTCGGCACATAGGGCGTCAGCCACAGCATGCAGCCGATGGAGATGACGTTGAACAGCAGATACGACGCCGAGGCCGCGGTGAACCGCTCCAGTCCGTTCAGCACGCCGGAGACCAGGGCGGCGAGGCAGATCAGCAGCAGGTAGGGAAAAGTGATGCGCGACAGGGTGACGGCGAGGGCGAATTTTGCCGGGATTGCCGCGAAGCCCGGTGCCAGCACGGCCATCATCTGCGGCATGAACACTTCGCCGAGGATGGTCAGGCCGCCGAGCCAGAAGGCCATGACGGCGAAGGTTTCCTCGGCGAACCGGTGGGCGGCGGGGCGGCCCTCGGCGGCGAGCATGCCAGAGAAGGCGGGGACGAAGGCGGCGTTGAAGGCGCCCTCGCCGAACAGGCGGCGGAACAGGTTGGGCAGCTTCAGGGCGACGAAGAACGCGTCGGCCACCGGGCCGGCGCCGAGCATCGCCGCAATCAGCATGTCGCGGGCGAAGCCCAGCACGCGGCTTGCCATGGTCCAGCCGCCGACCGTCAGGACATTACGGAGCATGCTTCCCGTGTAGCCCAGGCGGGCGATTCCGTCGCCGCCTGTTCTCCCACTCCCCCTTGTGGGCTTGGGCCGCGAAGCGGACCAAGGTTGGGGGGAAGGGGAGGAAAGCTCACTTCACTCGTCACGCAGCGGCCGGGACAACAGGTTCGCCGTCGCTTCCCGCAGGGTGGTGCGGCCTTCCAGCAGAGCGGCGACGGCGGTGCAGATCGGGACATCCACCCCGGCGGCGCGGGCGACCAGGGCGGGCGCGGTGGCGACGCCCTCGGTTACCGCGCTGCGGGCGGCGAGCACATCCGCCAGCTTTTCCCCCCGGCCGAGCGCGAAACCCAGGCTGTAGTTGCGGCTGGCCGGACCGGTGCAGGTCAGCAGCAGGTCGCCCAGGCCGGACAGCCCCATCACCGTCTCCGCCCGCCCGCCGAGTGCCACGGCCAGGCGCGCCAGTTCCGCCAGGCCGCGGGTGATCAGCGCGGCGCGGGCGTTCTCGCCCAGGCCGGCGCCGATCACCGTGCCGGCGGCGATGGCGATCACGTTCTTGGCGGCGCCGCCGACCTGGGCGCCGATCGGATCGTCGTTGCCGTAGAGCCGGAAGGTCGAGGTGGAGAGCGCGCCGATGACCCGGTCGCGCAAGGCGGCCTGTCCGGCGGCGACCACCGCGGCGGCGGGCAGGCCGGCGGCGATCTCGTGGGCGAAATTCGGGCCGGTCAGCACGGCGGCCTGGGCGCCGGGACGCACCGCCTCGACCACCTCCAGCGGCAACAACCGGGTGCCGGTCTCGATGCCCTTGGCGCAGATCACCAGCGGGCCGGTCCCCGGCAGCAGCCGCGCCAGCACGCTGCGCTGGTGCTGCATCGGCACGGCCACCAGCGCGATGCCGGTGACCTGCGACAGGTCATGGATGACGGTGACCTGGTCGGTCAACCGCGCGCCGGGCAGCCGGGGGCTCTCGCGTTGCGCGGTGATTTCCGCCGCCCGTGCCGGGTCGCGCGCCCAGAGCCGCACGCGTGCGCCGGCCCGTGCCGCCTGGATGGCTAGCGCGGTGCCCCAGGCGCCGGCGCCGATCACCGTGACGTCACTCATCGGCAATCCGGGTCACCGCTGCGAGGGCGCCGCGTTCGTTGTGGCCGACCCGTTCCAGCAGCGCTTGCAGGATGGGCGGGGCGTCGTGCTCGAAGCGAAACGGCGGGTTGACCACCAGCAGGCCGCAGCCGTTCAACCGGTCCGGCAGCACCGGCTCGCGGAGGAAAAGTTCGGCGGCGACGATGTCGCGGATGCCAGTCTGCTGGAGCGCGGTGAAGAAGCCGCGTACCGGCGCGCGGTGCTTGATCGGATACCACGCGGCGAGCACGCCGGTGCGGAACCGTGCGTGGGCGGTGGCGAGGCCGGCTGCGACGTCGGAGAACTCGTCGGGGTTTTCGTAGGGGGGATCGATCAGCACCAAGCCGCGCCGTTCTTTCGGGGGGAGCAGGCCACCCAGCGCCTCCCAGCCGTCGCGCTGGTGCACGGCGACCTGTGGGTCGCGGGCGAACAGGCGGCGCAGTTGGAACAGGTCGTCGGGGTGGAGTTCGCAGCAGGCCAGCCGGTCGTCCGGCCGCAGCATGGCGCGGATCAGCGCGGGCGAGCCGGGATACAGGCCCAGCGCGTGGATGCAGCCGAGATAGCGGGCCAGCGCCGGCGGCGGGGTGTCGAGCAAGCGGTCGATGCCCTGGCGCCATTCGCCGGTGCGCTGGGCCGGCCCGGCTTCGAGGTCGTAGCGGCCGGCACCGGCATGGGTGTCCAGCACGAAGATCGGCGCCGGCTTGGCCTGGAGTGCGTCGATCAGCCAGACCAGCAGCGCGTGCTTCATGCAGTCGGCGAAGTTGCCGGCATGGAAGGCGTGGCGGTAGTTCATCGGTGCATCTCTGCTCCCTCCAGCGGCCAGCGCGGCCGTGGGGCGAAATCCAGCGCATCCACCAAGCCCAGCCGCAGGTGCTCTATCCCCGTCCAGGCCACCATCACCGCATTGTCGGTGCACAGCCGCACCGGCGGCGCCAGCAGCGTGAACCCCGCATGCTCTGCCGCCTCCCGCAACGCCGCGCGGACCGCGCCGTTCGCCGCCACACCCCCCGCCACCACCAGCAGCCGAGCCTCCGGTGCTCGCGCGCGCATCATCGCCATGGCATGCGCCGCCCGGTCCGCCAGCACGTCCGCCACCGCGCGCTGGAAGCTTGCCGCCACGTCCGCGGCCAGCTGCACCGGCAACGCCCCCTCCCCCAGCCGCGCCACCGCTTGCGCCACGGCCGTCTTCAGCCCGGAGAAGCTGAAATCGCACCCGGCTCGCCCCAGCATCGGCCGGGGAAAGTCGTAGCGGGCCGGATCGCCGCGTTCTGCCAGCTTCTCCAGCGCCGGGCCGCCCGGCCAGCCCAGCCCGAGCAGTTTGGCGACCTTGTCAAAGGCCTCGCCGGCCGCGTCATCGACTGTGTTGCCTAGCCGCACATGCCGGCCGACACCCGCCACCGCCACGCACTGGCAGTGGCCGCCGGAGACCAGCAGGAGGAGATAAGGGAACGGCGCGCCGCCTTCGACCATGCCCGGGAGGCGGGCGGTCAGCGCGTGCGCCTCCAGGTGGTTCACCGCGACGTAGGGCAGCCGCTGCGCTAGGGCGATGCCCTTGGCCACCTGGCTGCCGACGATCAACCCGCCGATCAGCCCGGGCCCGGCACTGGCCGCCACACCGCCCAGCGCGTCGAACCCCAGCCCGGCCCGCGCCATCACCCCCCGCACCAGGTCGGGCAGCAGAGCCAGATGGGCGCGCGCGGCGATCTCCGGCACCACCCCGCCGTACGGCGCGTGCTGTGCCTCCTGGCTGGCGACGCTCTCCGCCAGCACGCGGCCGTCGCCATCGAGCACCGCCGCCGCGGTCTCGTCGCAGGAGGACTCGATGCCGAGCACCGGCCGCATCAATACGATCGCATCAGTACTTTTCCCATCTTTCCCTGGGCCGGATGCAGTAATACGACGCGCCCATGAACGCCGCCACGCCCCCCGACCGAAGCGTCGCCGCCCCGAGCCTGCATCACCCCCAGGTGAGGCCGCATACCCGCGATTTGCCGCTGCGCGTCGGCACCCGCGGCTCGCCGCTGGCGCTCTTGCAGACGCGCCTGTTCCTGCACCTGCTCACCACCTTCTGCCCGGTGCTGCGCGGCCTGGACGTGTTCGAGGAACACGCCATCCGCACCACCGGCGACGCGGTGCAGGACCGCCGCCTGGCAGACATTGGCGGCAAGGGGCTGTTCGCCAAGGAGATCCACGAGGCGCTGGCCGACGGCCGCATCGACTTCGCGGTGCACAGCCTGAAGGACCTGGAGACCGAGCTGCCGCCCGGCATCGTCCTCGCCTGCACATTGCAGCGGGAAGACGCGCGCGACGCACTGATCCTGGGGCCCGACTGCGACCACCCCGACCCGTCCGACCCGTTCGCCTGCCTGCCGGATGGCGCGGTGGTCGGCACCGCGTCGGTGCGGCGCCAGGCGCAACTGCTGCACGCGCGGCCGGACCTGCGCGTCGCCATGATCCGCGGCAACGTGCAGACGCGGCTCGGCAAGGTGGCGGCGGGCGACTGTTCCGCCTCGCTGCTGGCACTGGCCGGCCTGCGCCGGCTGGGGCTGGAGGATCGCGCCTCTGTGGTGCTCGACCCCGATGCCATGGTGCCGGCCGCCGGCCAGGGCATCATCGGCATCACCACGCGCGCGGACGATGTCGAGTTGCACGAATTGCTCGCGGCGATCGAGGACCCCGAGGCCAAGGCGGTGTCCACCGCCGAGCGCGCCATGCTGGCCGAGCTGGACGGCTCCTGCCGCACGCCGATCGGCGGCCACGCTCGCCTGCTGCCGGGCGGCCTGCTGCATCTGACCGGGCTGGTGGCGCGGGCGGACGGCTCGTTCCTGCTGAAGCGCAGCCTGCATGGCGGCGCGCAGGACGCGGCGCGGCTCGGCGCCGAGCTGGGTGCCAGCCTGCGCGTCGACAGCCCGCGCGATATCTTCGCCTGAACGCACGATACCGTCTCCTCCCGCTTGCGGGAGAAGTCAGGGGAGTGCGCAGCCCGCGCCTTGATCTCCCTCCGGCAGTCGGAAAGCGTCACTGCTGAATCGAGTGCCTCGCCGAAAGAACGGCCGGAGCGCAGGCGCTTATCGCCAGCGCCGCGGACCCGGCGGGGGGCAGGGTCGGGTCAAGCGGGGACCTTGGCCGTCAATTCGAGTCCGAGCGCCTTCATGACAGCAATCGTGGTTTTGAGCGTCGGATTGCCATTCTCACTGAATGACCGATAAAGCTGCTCGCGGGAAAGACCGGTCTGTCTGGCGATCTGGGCCATACCCTTGGCACGTGCCACGACCCCAAGCGCATGTGCGATATAGCCCGGGTCTTCCGATGCGAACGCCTCCGCCATGAAGGTCGCGATGGCCGCATCGGAGGTCAGGTCTTCCGCCGGATCATACGTCGTGAGTTTTGCTGCCATTTCAGTCCATCCATTCATCGACCAGCCGTTTTGCCGTCTTGATATCTTTTGCCTGGGTGCTCTTGTTGCCACCGCAGACCAGGATCACCACCATGTTGCCCCGCTTGTGGAAATAGATGCGGCAGCCGGGGCCATGGTGGATGCGCAATTCACTGATCCCCTCTCCGACCGGCTCTGCGTCGGATGTGGCTCGCTCGTGTAGTAACCGGGGTTGGTAGCGGGTGATGTGTCCGCTCCCGTTGTGCTCCAGCCCTGGAGGTTTTCATGGACCGTTCACGCCTTCACCAGGAGAGGCTGACCCTGCCGACTCGAAAGTCCTGAATTTCGGCCAGCGACTCATGTCGCCGAAGGTCCGCTCACCACACGTCGCAGGCCTTCACGCTGGCCCACGAACCGCCGCCCCCCGTAGCGCCGATCGCCGCGATGCGCGAGACTGCCCTAAGCATCCGAGGGGAGAAACGCAATGAGCTTCGACTTCACCGGCAAGCGCGCCATCATCTGCGGCGGCAGTCGCGGCATCGGCCGCGCCATCGCGCTGGGCTTCGCGCAGGCGGGCGGTGCGGTATCGATCTGCGCGCGCGGCGCCGACACGCTGGAGCAGACCAGGCGGGAGATCGCCGCCCACGGACATACCGCCCATGCCGCGTCGTGCGACCTCGCCGATGCCGAGGCGATAAGCCGCTATATCGCCGATGCCGCGGCCGCGCTGGGCGGGATCGACCTGCTGGTGAACAACGCCTCGGCGTTCGGCTCGTCGGATGACGAGAAGGGCTGGATGTCCAGCATGGCGATCGACATGATGGCGATCGTGCACGCCACGCATGCGGCGCTGCCGTTCTTGCAGCAGAGCAAAGGCTCGGTGGTCAACACGTCGTCGATCGCGGCGATGCACACCGCGGCGCGGCAGCCGCCCTACGGCGCGATCAAGGCAGCCTGCATCCACTATACCGGCACGCAGGCGGCGATGTACGCCAAGGATGGCATCAGGGTGAATTGCATTGCGCCCGGCTCGATCGAGTTTCCCGGCGGCGTGTGGGACCGGCGCAAGAACGATGCGCCGAAGCTATACAATGCAGTGCTGAACTCCATCCCGTTCGGCCGGCTCGGCCATCCGGAGGAGGTGGCGAACGTCGTGCTGTTCCTCGCCTCGCCGCTGGCGTCCTGGGTGACCGGGCAGACCATCGCGGTGGATGGCGGACAATTGCTGTGAGTACGAGATAACCTCTCCCGCAGAGCGGGAGAGGTCGAGGTGCGTTAGCACCGAGGGTGAGGGTGTAGCGGTGCACCGCGGTCTTGTTGCGTGCCGTAGCAACGGTTGGGAATGTGCCGACCGGATCACCCTCACCCGCGTCGCTTCGCTTCACGACATCTCCCGCGCGCAGCGCGGGAGAGGGTTTTACTTCGGCAACGTATCCAGCGCGCTCTTGACCAGCTTCGCGTCTTCGCCGTCGGCCGGCAGCGTACCCAGCAGTTTCGTCCAGTCGCGCCGCGCCTCATCCGCGTTGCCGTCGCGTGCCGCCTGCACGCCGAGATACCACAACGCCTCCGGCTGATCGGGCGCGATCGCCGCCACCTGCCGCAACAGCTCCACCGCGCGCGGCGGCAACGGGTCGCTCGGCTGCAGCTTGGCAATCAGCGTCTGGAATTCCTGCACCTTGATGCTGGCATCATCCGGTTTCAGTTTCGCCGCATGCTCGAACGCATCCACCGCCTTGTCGGGCTCGTCGAGCACCGCGTAGGAACGGCCCAGCCGTAGCCAGCCCTCCACATCGTCGGGCGAGGTCTGCAAACGCGCGGCGAGCTGTGCCACCATGCTGCGGATCAACTCCTTGCGCTCGCCCTCCGGCATCTGCGCGGCGGCGCCCATCTGATCCTGGTTCGGGCCGGTCTGCGTGTCGGCATCTTGTTGCGGTTGCGGCGGTGTGCCCTTCGGCAATGCGGGCGCCGTCAGGCCGCCGGCCTTGGCGGCCTCGGCGACGCCGCGGGCGATCGACTCGCGCATCGGCGAATCGTCGGGAATGTCGGCAGCCAGAGCCAGCCATCGATCGATCGCCCGCTGCTCCTCGCCCGCCTGCTCATCGGCCAGGGCGAGATAGTAGCGCGCCACATCGTTCCTGGGATCCGCAGCCAGCACCTCGGTGAACGTGTCATGCGCCGCGGGCGGAACGATCCCGTCCGCCGAGAGCACCAGCATTTCGCCGTAGCCGGCGAGCACGTCAGGCGATTTCTGCCCGAGGCTGATCGCCTGGCGATACGCCACGCCAGCCTTTTGGTAATCGCCCAGCATCGACACGGTGCGGGCATACAGCACCCAACCTTCCGCGTTCGTCGGATCGGCATGCAGCTTCTGCTCCAGCGCCTGCGCGGCCTGCCGCATGTCGAGATGCGGTGCCGCCTCCGGCGCCGGCGCCTGGTCCGTACGTTGCGCAAGCCGTCCCGCAAAGGGGGCATCCGGCAATGACGGCGCGCCGAACCGCAAATACAGTCCCACCGCACCGCCAAGCACGAACAGCGCGACGACACCTGCCAGAAGCGGGCTGGGAGCGGACCATACCTTGTGGCCCGGCGAGGCCACCTCGACAGCGAGTAAACGGCGCTGGATTTCGAGGCGCGCCGAGTCGGCCTCGGCGGGGCTCAGCACGCCGCGCGCCAGGTCGCGGTCCACTTCCTTGAGCTGGTCACGATAGACGACCCGATCGAAATAGCCGCGATCGACCGCCGCGGGAACGCCGCGCAGCAGCGGCAGGCAAACCACCGTCACGGCACCCAGCGCAATCGCGGTGAACAGCAGAAGGAACAGCATCAGCGGTCAGCCTCGCGCAACAGGGTATCGAGACGGGTTTGTTCCTGCGGACTGAGCGGTACGACAGTCGCCGTTGTGGCGGGACGCCGGCGCAGCCACAGCACCATGCCGGCGAAACCGAGCACCAGCATCGCCGCGGGGCCGAACCACAGGATGTAGGTCGCCGGCTGCACCGGCGGTTTCAGCAGGACGAACTCGCCGTACCGCGCGACGATCGCCTGCCGCGCTTGCTCGTCGGTGTCGCCCTTCAGCAGAAGCTGGCGCAGCAGCACGCGGATGTCGTGGGCAAGGCTGGCACCGGAGTCCTCGATCGATTCGTTCTGGCAGACCAGGCAGCGCAGCGTCGCACCGATCGCCACCGCGCGGGCCTCGAGCGCGGGATCGGCCAGGCGTTCGTTGGGTTCTACGGCGAATCCGCGCGTTGCGATCGCGAGCAGGAGAAGGGCGACGAATGCAGCACGGGCGAGCCAGGGGCGGAGGTGTTTGGAGTTGGGTAGGATACTCCCCCTCCCCTTGAGGGAGGGGGGCGGGGGGAGGGGTGCGTGCGCCCGCAGGCTTGGGGTGCACGCACCCCTCCCCCCGGCCCCCTCCCTCAAGGGGAGGGGGAGGAGACTCGCCCCGCAGCGCCGTACCGCCAATATCCTCATGACTTATTCAGCGCCTTCAGCAACGGCAGCAGTTCCTTCTCCACTTCCTCCGCCGTCAGCGGGCCGACGAAGCGCTTGCGGATGTGACCGGTGCCATCCAGCACATAGGTTTCCGGTACGCCGTAAACTCCGAAATCCAGGCCAACACGCCCATCGGAATCGAGACCGACGCGGCGGTATGGATCGCCGAACTGCGCCAGCAGTTTCGCGGCGTCCTCCGGCTGGTCCTTGTAGTCGATACCATACAGCGGCACATGCTCGCGATTGGCCAGGCGCATCAGCACCGGTTGCTCCACGCGACACGGAACGCACCAGGATGCGAAGAAGTTGATCAATACCGGGCCGCCCTTCAAACCGTCGCGGGACAGGCCATCGCCGTTCAACCCAGCCAGGTCGAACTGCGGCGCTTCCTTGTCGATCATCGCCGAGGGCAGCGTCTGCGGATCGTAGCCGGGCCGCAGCGCCAAGCCGAAATACCCGGCCAGCACCAGGAACAACACCAACGGCAGCAGGAACAGGGCACGGCGCATGGCGTCAGTCGCCCGCGGCCGGCTGCATCGCGGGCGCCATGCGACGGGCGCGCGCGCCCACGCCGACTCGCCAGCGGCGATCGCTCAGGCTGACCATGCCGCCGAACGCCATGATGACGGCGCCGATCCAGATCCACGGCACCAGCGGCTTCCAATAGGCACGCAGCGTCCAGTTGCCCGCCGCGTCGCCGTCACCCAAGGCGATATAGAGATCGGACAGCAAGTTGGTGCGAATCGCCGTCTCGCTGGTGGTCTGCTGCTGCAACGGGAAAAACCGCTGCTCCGGATGCACCACGGCAACCAACTGCCCATCACGGCGGATTTCCACCGTGGAACGATTGGCGGTGTAATTCGGACCGGGCTCGCGTTGCACGCCCACGAAATGCAGCTCGTAGCCGGCCAGTTTCACAATGCTGCCGGCCTGCACCGTGTCGATCGACTCGACGTCGAATGCCGAGGCGGCGAAGCCTGCAATCGACACCGCCAGGCCGAAATGCGCAAAGCTCATGCCGTAAGCGGCGCGCGGCAGATGGATGGCGCGACGCAGGCTGTCGCCGAGTCCGACCCGGAACAGCCTGACCCGCTCGGCCCATTCCACGATCACCGCGACGCCGGTCCAGGCGGCGAGTCCGAAGCCCAGCACGGCGAAGATCGGGCCGCCATGGGTGAGATACCAGGCCACCAGCACCGCCAGCGCGGCGGCGATATAGGCCGCCCACACCCGTTGCAGCGCGCCCAGCAGGTCGCCGCGTTTCCACGACAGCATCGGGCCGATGCCGACCGCGACAATCATCGGCACCATCAGCGGGGCGAAGGTGCGATTGAAGAACGGAAAGCCGACCGACAGTTTCGGTCCGCCAACGGCGTCGAGGAACAGCGGATACAGTGTGCCAAGGAACACCGTGGCGCAGCCGCACGAAAGAATGAGGTTGTTCAGCACCACGGCGCCTTCGCGCGAGATCGGCGCGAACAACCCGCCGCCCTTCAGCGCCGGCGCGCGGATCGCATACAGCGTCAGCGACCCTCCGATGGCGACCAGCAGCAGGAGGAGAATGAACATGCCGCGCGCCGGGTCGGTGGCGAAGGCGTGCACCGAGGTCAGCACGCCGGAGCGCACCAGGAACGTGCCAACCAGCGACAGCGAAAACGTGATGATCGCCAGCAGGATGGTCCAGCTTTTCAGCGTGTCGCGCTTCTCTACGACGATGGACGAATGGATCAGCGCGGTGCCGACCAGCCACGGCATGAAGCTGGCATTCTCCACCGGATCCCAGAACCACCAGCCGCCCCAGCCGAGCGTGTAGTACGCCCACCACGACCCCATCGCGATGCCAATGGTGAGCGCACACCAGGAGGCGAGCGTCCACGGCCGCACCCAGCGCGCCCAGGCGGCATCGACGCGGCCCTCGATCAGCGCTGCGACGGCAAAGGCGAAGCCGACCGAGAAGCCGACATAGCCGAGATAGAGGAACGGCGGATGGAACGCCAAGCCGGGATCTTGCAGCACCGGATTGAGCCCCTGCCCGTTCGCGGCCGGCGGCCAGGTGCGCAGGAATGGGTTGGAGGTGAGCAGGATGAACAGCAGGAAGCCGGTGGCGATCATGCCCTGGACGGCGAGCACGCGCGCGCGCAGGTCGGGCGGCAGGTTGCTGGAGAACAGCGCCATCGCGGCGCTGCACACGCCAAGCATGAACACCCACAGGACCATCGAGCCTTCGTGGTTTCCCCACACGCCGGTGATCTGGTACAGCAGCGGCTTGTCGGTATGGCTGTTCTCGACGACGTTGATGACGGAAAAATCGTTGGTGACGTAGGCGTGCATCAGCGACAGCATCGCCAGCGCGACCAGCGCGAACTGCACCAGCGCCGCATTGCGTCCCACCGCCATCCACGCGAGGTTGCCGCGCGCCGCGCCCACCAGCGGCACGACCGACTGCACGATCGCGACGCAGAGCGCAAGGATCAGCGCGAAGTGGCCGAGTTCAGTGATCATCGTTGGTCCGTCGTTGCAGGGCTTGTACCAACAGGCATCGGGCTGGTGTGGTCGGAAAAATTCGTGTCATGGGCAGCGAAGGCCGGCCACCCACGACTGTGTCACGTGGCGCACCGCAAGTCGTGGGTAATCGGCCTTCGCCGGCCATGACATAAGAACGCAGGCTAAGCGCTCTTGCACGCAGCGGATCACGCAGCGGCCCGGCGCGCGGGCACCAGTATCGCGCACAACGCGTCCACCAGCGATGCCATCATCGCATCGGTGTGCAGCGGCGTGGGCGTGAAGCGCAGCCGCTCTTCGCCGCGCGGCACCGTGGGGTAGTTGATCGGCGTCGCATACATGCCGAATTCGCGCAGCAGACGCTGGCTGACTTCCTTGCACAGCGCGGCCTCCCCCACATGCAGCGGGACGATGTGGCTGGCGGACGGGATGCGCGGCAGGCCGGCCGCATCGAAGCGGCGCTTCAGCGAGTCGGCGCGCTCGAACAGCTTCACCCGGCGCGCATGGTCGGCCTTGACGTGCCGCACGCTGGCGAGCGCTGCGGCAGCGGTCATCGGCGGCAGCGAGGTGGTGAAGATGAAGCCGGGTGCGACCGAACGGATATAGTCCACCACGTCGGCATCGCCGGCGACATAGCCGCCATGGCAGCCGAACGCCTTGGCGAGCGTGCCCTCGATGATGTCTACCCGATGCGCGACGCCGTCGCGTTCGGAGACGCCGCCGCCGTTCGGGCCGTACATGCCGACCGCGTGCACCTCGTCGAGATAGGTCATCGCGCCATAACGCGCCGCGAGGTCGCAGATCGCACCGATCGGCGCGATGTCGGCGTCCATCGAATACACCGACTCGAAGGCGATCAGCTTCGGCGACGCGACCGGCGCGGCGCGCAGCAGGGCCTCGAGATCCGCCATGTCGTTGTGCTGGAAGATCTGGCAGACGCCTTTCGAGCCCTTGATGCCGGCGATCATCGATGCGTGGTTCTTGGAGTCGGAAAACACCAGCCACGGATTGCCGGGACCGGCCGGCTGGCTGTTCAGGATGGTGGACAGCGCCGCCTGGTTGGAGACGAAGCCGGAGGTGAACAGCAGCGCCGCCGGCTTGCCGTGCAGCGCCGCGAGTTCCGCCTCCAGCGCGTCATGCGCCGGACTGGTGCCGCTGATGTTGCGCGTGCCGCCGGCGCCGGCGCCCATTTCGCGCGCGGCATCGCAGGCCGCTTGCACGACGACGGGATGGCCGCCCATGGCGAGATAGTCGTTCGACGACCAGACCAGCACCTCGGTGCCGTCAGGGCGAAGGTAATACGGAAAACGCTCCGCCTGCTTCTGCAAGGGCGTGAACTCGCGGTAGCGGCCTTGGGCACGGATATTATCCAGCGTCCGGCGGCAATAGGCGTGGAAAGCGACCATGCTCAAGACACCTCTACCCTTCGGGCCAGCCTGTCCAGCCCGTTTGCGACACGCACCTCGTAGCCGGGCGGCGGCTTTGTATGTCGGTAATGAAGTGGATGCTCATTGACCTGGATCAACGCGTTGAACTTACATATCGTTCATCTTTGCGCCTCATCTTAGCCGGCCAGCGCGCCGGGCAAAAGTGCCCCGCGCGCATAACCGAGGAGGCGATATATCGATGGCGGATCGTCCACCGACCCAGCCTTCCTGCGCAAAACGCCAGGAGCCCAGGCGTTGCTGATCCCCCTGAAGCTGGTGCGCGACCAGCCGCTGCAACAGCAACTCTACGATCAGTTGCAGGCGCTGATTGCCTCGGCGCGGCTGCAACCGGGCACGCGCATGCCGTCCACCCGCATGTTGGCCGAGCAATTCGCCATCTCACGCATCACGGTACTGCTGACCTATGAGCGGCTGATCGCCGAGGGCTATCTGCACACCATGCCGGCCAAGGGCACCTTCGTGGCGCGCGGGCCGAACGGCTGCCGCGGATCGCATGGCGCAATTGGCCCGGGAATGAGCGGCAGACCCGGGCTTGACCGAATACCGGAGCGGACCGGGCCGCAACCCGGCTGGGACCATGATCACGCCGGTCCGGCGCAGACCGCGGAGCAGCGGGTGCGGTCCGCCGCCGAGTGCACGGGTACAGCCTTGGGCGCACCGCCGGAGCAGCGGGTCGGCCGACCCGATCCTTCGCTGTTCCCCATCGCTCGCTGGCGGGCCTTGCTGCGCGGCGCGCTGGATCGGTTCGGCGTCGGGCTGCCGCCGGAGCACCCGGCCGGCAGCCCCGTACTGCGCAACGCCATCGCCGGCTGGCTGTCCACTTCGCGCGGACTCGCCGTGGCATCGGATCAGGTGATCCTGGTGAACGGCCGGCAGCAGGCGCTGCACATCGCCGCGCACATGCTGCTGCGCCCGGGCGACCGTGTCGTGCTGGAAGACCCGGGCGACCACCTGGCAGGTTGCACCTATGCCGACGCGGACGCCACGCTGCTGCGGGTCCCCGTCGATCACGACGGGCTGCGCACCGATCTGCTGCCCGCCGGCAAGGCGGCCTTGGTGCACGTGACACCCGAACATCAGCGTCCGCTGGGCGTGCTGCTGGCGCCGGAGCGGCGGACCGCCTTGCTGGACTGGGCGGCGCGCGCCGGTGCCATGGTGCTGGAGGAGGATTGCGACGGCGAGTTCCGCTACGGCGGGATGGAGGCGCCGCCGCTCATGAGCCTGGACCAGGCGGACCGGGTGATTCATATCGGCTGCTTCTCCGCCGCTTTGGGCCCCTGGCTGACCCTGGGCTACATGGCGGTGCCGCGGTCGCTCATCATTCCTGCTCTGGCGGTCCGGCGACTGATCGACGGCAGCACAAGCTGGCTGGAGCACTCGGCACTGGCCGAGTTCCTGGAGAGCGGCGCCTATGCCCGCCACGTGCACCGGCTGCGCAAGGCCTATCTCGCGCGACGGGAGGCGTTGACCGGCGCGATGCGGGAGCATTTCGGCGCGACCACGACGCTGTGGGGCGGCGGCGCGGGCCTGCACCTTGCCTGGCACGTTCCGCCGGCACTCGGCCCGGCGGCGAACATCGCGGAACTGGCGCGAAACTGCGGCCTGGAAGCCGCCGCACTGGCCCATGCGCCAACCCAGGCCGTGCTGCTGGGGTTCGGCGCCTTGTCGGAGCGGCAGATCCAGACGGGTGTCCAGCGGCTCGCCGCGCTGCATGATGCGTGCGAGGTGCTGATCGCGGAGTAGCCGAACGTCAGGCGGCACGAAACCAGCGGCTATGGAGGGTGTGGCAGAGATCTCCCCCTCCCCTTGTGGGAGGGGGTTGGGGGAGGGGTGCGTACGATCCGAGGACGGCGGATGTACGAACCCCTCCCCCAACCCCCTCCCACAAGGGGAGGTGGGTCTGCCACACCGGACGAAACAACCTACCCGCGTAGCCAGAATGGCCGCGCCGATGGTTCGGCGATCTCCTGCACCATCCGCCCGGGTTCGGCGACCGTCGCGCGGTGGGCCCGATAAAGCCGCTGCGCCGCATCGATATCGACCGCAGCGAAGCTCACCGGGCTACCCGCCCTGCATTGCGCGAAGCGCGGCAGATCCGCGGTAATGATCGTCGCCAGCTTCGGGAAGCCACCGATCGTCTGACAGTCCATCAGCAGCACCACCGGCTGCCCCATGCCAGGCACCTGGATGCAGCCGGGTACCAGACCGTCCGACACGACATTGAAGCCGTTCGCATGGGCGATCGGCGGCCCGTCCAGCCAGGTGCCCATCCGGTCGCCGCGATGGCTCACCCGCCAGGGTGTGGCAAGAAACGCCGCGATCGTCTCTGGCGCGAAGAAATCGTCTTGCGGCCCGAGCACGACTCGCATTGGCCCCGAGGCCCGGGGCGGCGCCGTGACGCGCCGTTCCGGCCCGCCCGGTGCCTGCGCAACCCGCAGCGGCAGCACATCGCCCTCGGCGACGCGCCGCCCGCCCGTGCCACCCAGACCGGACCGCAGATGCGTGGCGCTACTGCCAAGCTGCGGCACCACGTCAAACCCCTGCGCGACGGCGAGATAGCCCCACACCGCATCTGGCGCGGCCCGGAGCGACAAAAGCTGGCCGTGTCGCAGCGTGTGGCTCTGCCAGGGCGCCAGCGCGACGCCGTCCGCCGAGACCGCGAAACTGCCCCCGGTCACCGCGATGCGGCATGAGTCAGCAGCAATCGCCCAGGTTCCGCCCACATGCGCAAACTCCAGCGCGGCGGTGTCCGGCGGATTGCCGACCAACGCATTCGCCACGGATAGCGCCGGCAGGTCCATCGCCCCCGAAATGGCGACACCGAACCGCCGCCAGCCGCGCCGTCCGGCATCCTGGATGGTGACGTGTGGCCCGGGCGCGACGGCGCGCAGTGCGGCGCTCATGCCGGGGACCGTACGAGCGGTAGCAGCGCGTCGATGCTAAGGGCGGCGAGGCGGTCGAACGCGGCGGCATCGATGCGGCGGAATCGCAGACGGTCACCGGCGCGGAACAGAAACGGGTCCTGCCGACCCGGATCGAACAGGCGCAACGGGGTCTGCCCGAGGACATACCAGGCGCTGGGCACCGGCATCGGCACGATGTTGGCCTGGATGCCGCCGATCATCACGGCACCGGCCGGCACGTGCTGAAGCGGGGTTTGCCGGCGTGAGATGTGCAGTGCGGCCGGCAACGGACCCAGGTACGGCAGGCCAGGTGCGAAGCCGACCATGTAGACCTGGTACTCCGCCTCGCTATGGATGGCGATCACCTGCGCTTCGGTCAGTCCGAGACGCTGCGCGACCTCCGGCACGTCGAGGGCATAGGGCGGGTCGTAAACCACCGGCACGCTCCAGGCCACCGCATCGGCTTGCCGTGTCGGCCGGTCGCACGCCAGCAGCCCGCGCAACGCGGCGACCAGGTGCTGGAAGGAGATTTCCGCCGGCTCGTAGCAGATCAGCAGGGAGCGATAGCTCGGGGCGGTTTCGATAATGCCGTCGATTTCCGCGGCGGCCAGCGCGATATCGAGCGCGACAACCCGCGCGTTCAGCTCGGGCGTTATGGCGTCGCCGAACTCGACGGTCAGCGCGGCATCGCCGACCGGCAGGAAGCGCGGATAGCAGGGGATCACCATACCTCGCCCGGGACGCGAGAGACGCAGGGATGCGTCGCGCCGGTAAGGCTGCTGCGGGGCGGCCCGATCGCCCTCACCCGCGGCGCCCACGCGCCTTGACCGCTCCCGCCCTCGCGGGCGAGGTGGACTGGCTGGCCGGTCCCAGGCCGGGCGGGTAGGTCAGCGCCAGCAGCAGCGCCAGCACGGCCAGCGTGCCGGTCAGCAGATAGGCGTGGCGCATCGCGGCGGTGGCGGCATCGATCAGGTGGGCCAGGTCGGCGGCGGTGGCGGTCGCCCGCCAGCGCGGATCCATCAGCCGGTCGAGCGCGTCGGCCGCCTGTTGCGTGCGGCCGCGCAGACTGGCGTTCAGCACCGCCCCGAACACCGCCGCGCCGAGGGATTGGCCGAGGAAACGCAGGAACATGGTGGACGAGGTGGCCGCCCCGCGCTGCCCCCACGACACCGAGGTCTGCACGGAGACCATGAAGGTGGTGTTGCAGAAGCCCATGCCGCCGCCTATCAGCACAGCGCCGACACCGGCCCAGACCGGCCCCAGCGCCGGGGTCAGGGCGATCAGCATGGCGGCGCCGGCGATCAGCGCCAGTGCGCCCAGGCTGGCGATACGGCGATACGTCGTGCGTGGCAGGCACAGCCCGGCGGTGGCGCTGCCAAGCACCCACACGACCGACATCAGCGCCAGGATGACGGCGGACACGTTGGCGCCGCGGGCCATGTTGCCCTGCACATAGGTCGGCAGGTAGGCGGTGACGCCCATCATCAGCGTGCCGGTGACCAGGCTGCCGACGCTGCTGCTGACGATCACGCGGTTGCGCCAGAGTTCCAGCGGCAGCATCGGTTCGGCGACGCGCCGCTCATGCAGCACCAGGGCGATGCCGGCCAGCACGACGATGGCGGCGACGCTGGCCCGCATGACGCCGGACAGCCCGCCGCTCTGCATCAGCAGCATCAGCATGCCGATTGCCAGCAGCAGCAGCACCGACCCCTGGTAGTCCACGTGATGCCTGCGGGACTGCACCTGCTCCGGCAGGAACAGCGCGATCATGCCGATCGCCGCGGCACCGATCGGCAGGTTCATCCAGAACACGATCGGCCAGTCGCCGTACTGCACGATGAACGCGCCGAGCGATGGTCCGATCACGGCGGAAACGCCGAACACGCCGGACAGCATGCCTTGCACGCGGGCGCGCTCGACCGGGGTGTAGATGTCGCCGACGATGGTGTTGGCGATCGGTTGCACGCCGCCGGCTCCCAGGCCCTGGATGGCACGGAACGCCACAAGCTGGAGCATGGAATGCGCGAAGCCGCACAGCGTGGAACCGAGCAGAAACAGCAGGGCGCCGGCGAAGAAGATCTTGCGGCGGCCGTAGATGTCGGCGAGGCGGCCGTACACCGGGATGGTCGCCGCCTGGGTCAGCATGTACGCCGAGAATACCCAGGCGAACAGGCCGAAGCCGCCGAGGCTGGAGGCGATGCTGGGCATCGCGGTGGCGATGATGGTGGCCTCGACCGCCGCCATGAAACTGGCCGCCATGCAGGCGGCCAGGATCAGCTTCCGGCGAGGCAGCGGAATCGCAGGCGCGATCGTGGCGGTCGCTTCGGCCATGCCGGGGAGAATGGCAGCCTAGGCGCGGAGGGCAACGACCAGATCGTCGGTCATGTTGGACTCAGGATGCAAATCGGTGCACGCCTCGACGATAGTCAGCCCGGCCAGCACGTCGTGCACCCATTCCTCCGCCGTCCACAACTGGCGGAAGATGTCGTCGCGATCGAACAGGACACGGTTCTTCGGGCTGTCGAACGGAATATCGAACACGACGGTCGGGGCGACGGCCAACTGGGCGCGCAGCGCCGCGCGGATGCTCTCAGCCGAGTCGAGATGCTCCATCACGCCGCCATGCGTGATGGCCTGGAAGGTCCGGTGCGGCGCGACGGCATCGAGGCCGAACATGTCGCCCACCTGGAACACGGCGCCGCATTCCGGGGCGACCGCCTCTGCGTTGGTCTGGGCCTGCCGCACGATCTTCGGGTCGAGATCGATGCCGAGCACCCGGTAGCCGAGGGTGGCCGAGCCCAGCGCGTGCCGACCGGGCCCGCACCCCAGTTCAAGTACGTCGCTGCCATGCGGCACCAGCCGCGACAACATGCCGAAGAAGACGGCGTTGCGGGCGACCCAGCGCTCGACGATATCCCGCGTCAATTGCCAGACACCGCGCTGCTGGAACACCTCGATCCACAGGTCACCGGCGGCGGCGGACTCTCTGCTCGTGAGCGAGAGCATTCCGTCCATGGAAGGTTTCCTTTTCGTGCAGATTAGGTAATCGCCGTTTCGGGCGGTCGATTGCTTCCACCACGATAGGGAAATCACGCAATTGTACGTTATTCAAATGTTAGATGGACGCTAAATAACCGTATGTCGTTAAGGAGTCGTAAATAATCCCGCCGCTGCCAGCGCGAATTCACGGTCAGCACCGCTACCAACGCCAGCACCGCACCTGGGCGAGACGGCGCGGCTGATCTGCGACTATCATGGGAAACCGGGCGGCTGGATGCTGGCCGCCGCCCCGGAAACCGGACGAGGAAGCCATGCTTTGGTTCAAGCTAGGTGCCTTGTGGGCTCTCACGGTCGCTGGGTGGCTGCCGCCGGACGGAGCCGCCCACGCCTTCGAGGGCGAACAGCTCGTCACCGTGGCACCCAATTGGACAGGGTGGACGCCGCGACCATGCTTGGCGATATCGCCAGATTCCCCCGGCACTATTTCGAGAATCTGAAAGGCGATCGGGATGACACCTACAGCATCCGGATCTACGACCAGTGGCGGCTGCGCTTCAAATGGCCAGCTGCCTCGCCGGGTCCGGAAGATGCGACGATCGAGGACTACCACTGGGGCGGATCATGGCGCGCACGGCTATCCATCCCGGCGAACACCTGGCCGAGGCAATCGAGGTCTCCGGCATCACCGCCGCCCAACTGGCGCGTGACATCGAGGTGCCGCCCAACCGCATTACCGGCATTCTGCATGGCACGCGCGGCATTACCGCCGATACCGCCCTGCGGCTGGGCCGCTACTTCGATATCAGCGCGGCGTTCTGGATGAACCTACAGCAGATCTATAACCTGCGGCGGGCCGAGCAGGAGATCGGCGATGGGTTGTCGCGGATTCCGACGCGGCGCGGGGATCGCAGCGGGACTGCGGGACGGCGGCGGACGACGGGCGGGGGGAAGTCGATTCAGCGCCCTGTCGGGTGACGGACATGCCAGGGTCTGAAGGCAATCGAGGCGAACGATGGCGACGAAAAAGCGTGGCATCCTGACGGCGGCGCCGCAGTGGTGGAAGCACCTGCGCTGGTGCAAACGCCAGTTCTGGAAGCAGGAGCGTCGAAATGCGCGGGCGGAAACGAGGGCCGGCGTGACGGGACACCCACGCCGCTGGTCAGCCTTGCGAGTCGTCGTTGGATGCCGGCGCACTTCTTCCCAGCAGACGCGCGACGGCGTCACGCAACGTTGGGTCATGCTGATCGAGTAACTCTCGGCGCGACGGGGTCCGCCCTGCGGCAACAACAGCGTCGTAAACCGCATCGGCCGAGTTGAGTTGATTCGTCCGATCCTTTTCAGTTCGCGCAGGAAGTCGCGCATCGTGATGATGATTACGCGTGGCGATTCCTCGCGCGCAATGCGCAGGCCGGTGACCTTCCGGTCCTCGCTGAGCAGTACTGCGCGTTCGTCGGGTTCCAGATGGATGCGATGGCGGGCGTATTCGATTGCCGCGCGTTCGCCCAGATCGAGTTCGCGCTCGGTCAGGCCGGCCTCGTAGTCGCGGGCGAAGGCGGTAAAGGCGTTGGTCGGGGCGATATGCACACGGCCGAGATTGGCATTCACCCACTCGACGATGGTGCCGGCACCGAGGCGCGCAACGTCGCGCGTGGCCTCGAAGAAGACGGCGTCGGGGATGATCACGGGACCGTTGACGTAGAGCAGGTAATCGAGGCTGGCGGCGGCGGCCAGAGTGACCAACGGACCGGCATCGACGATCAGCAGTTTCGCGGTTAGGCGGCATCGCCGCGGCCTGGCGGCTGGCTCAGCCAGCGATGCAGCCAGTCCCGGTCTTCCGGGGTCAGAGATGACGGATAACGGGGCATCGGCAGGTGGGCGGCGCGCAAGGCCAGGATCAGGTCGGCGACGGACACTTGCCGGCCCAGGCGGGCCGCGATCTCCTGGCGGCCGAGTTCGCCTCGGCTGTAGGCTTCGATCAGGGGGCGGTCGATGGTGATCTGGTCCATAGGGACTAGACTATCAGGTTGTGGGTGGGTTGGCGACGATCGAGGCGGATCGCGTCGACGGCGGAAGATCGCCTCCGCGTGCGGTGGCACGCGCGGCGCATCGACCGACGATGAGGCGGTAGGGCGGATTGAAGACCCATTAAGGCCCTGTTCACATCTCAGGCCTATGCGGGCCCGCCATGCCCCGCAGACCCGGCCGACCAAGCCAGCCAGATCACCGGCGACCACCCGAATTCGAATTCTGCGTCCACGATGAGCCCGCTTCCGCGCAGGCGCGCAGTCGGGTGCGGCTTGCAGCGTGGCGGCAGCAGGTCAGGCAGGCGGCCGCGGCAGCCTGGCCCAAGGGCCGCGCCCCGATCGAGGTGGCGGTCGAACTGCGGACCATGCATTATGGTGAGCGGCACTTCATCGACATGGACAACCTGGTCAAGCCGGTTCAGGACGCCTCCATAGAGACGCTCATGATCATCGCGCCCGAGCCGCCAGCGATCGGCAGCATCGGTCGGACTGCCTCACTGACAGGCCAGACACTCCTCGTAATTCGCCCCACTCCCCACCACCGCCGCCGCCACCAGCGGCAACGGCGCCTGCCCATCGTTCGCCGCCGCACCGCCCATCACCCCGGTAAACGCCGTTGGCGCCACCGCCTTCTCGCTCACGTTATCCGCCCGGGCGATCGACAGACTCCGGCAGTAGTACAGCGACTTCACCCCCTTCTTCCACGCCATGAAGTGTATCTGGTGCAGATCCCGCTTATGCACATTCGCCGGCAGAAAAACGTTCACCGACTGGCTCTGGCAGATAAACCCTGCCCGATCCGCCGCATGCTCCACCACCCACCGCTGATCCAGTTCGAACGCCGTCTTGAACACCGCCTTCTCATCGGCCGACAGGAAATCCAGATGCTGCACGCTCCCCTGAGTCAGCGTGATCGACGACCATACCTC
>Ga0181530_10002144_pt1 | contig 23922 bp, 25 predicted proteins | sample PEATcosm2014_Bin_42_FD_119769 | JGI IMG/M metagenome (GOLD analysis project Ga0181530, IMG submission 119769) | Peatland microbial communities from MTU Mesocosm Facility, Houghton, MI, USA - PEATcosm2014_Bin10_60_metaG | ecosystem: Environmental > Terrestrial > Soil > Wetlands > Peat | place... | reverse complement strand
TGCGGCGAGAGCAGCGGGTCTGGAGTTCTAACAACAGTTGTCAGTGGCCAGTTGTCAGTCAACAGCTGACGAGCAACATCTGGCCAAGAGTGAAAAGCGGGAAGCGAAGAGCGAAAAAATGCCAATAATTAAGAAGAAGCTGGACGCCGGTCAATATCAGCTGAAGGACCAGGTAGTCTCGATTAACCGGGTCACCAAGGTTGTGAAGGGCGGCAAGAACCTATCGTTCGCGGCGCTGGTGGTTGTGGGCGATCCATCCTCGGCGATCGTGGGCTACGGCTCCGGCAAGGCGAAGGAAGTTCCGCAGGCCATTCGCAAGGGTATCGAATCGGCCAAGAAGAATTTGCTGCGCGTGAACCTGACGCAGACCACGATTCCGCACCAGGTGCTGGGGCGTTACGGCTCGGGCATGGTGCTGCTGAAGCCGGCGCCGGAAGGAACGGGCGTGATTGCCGGCGGCGCGGTCCGCGCGGTAATGACCTCGGCCGGAGTCCAGAACGTGCTGACCAAATCCATTGGGACCACCAACCCGCACAACGTGATCAAAGCTACGTTCAACGCGCTCGGCAAACTGCGCGACCGTAAGGACGTGGCGGCGATGCGCGGTAAGACGGTGGAGGAGCTGTAACCATGGCACGCATTCGAAAAAAAACGGAAGTAGCGGCGGACAAGCTGGGCACCAAGATGCAGTTGAAGTGGGTGCGGTCGGCGATTGCGTCGCCAGTGAAACACAAACTGGTGATCAAGGGACTGGGCTTCACGCGCCTGAACCAGGTCGTGGAGCGGGAAGACACGCCCTCGATCCGCGGCATGGTGGCGAAGGTACCGCATTTGGTAGAGATAGTGAAGTAGTAGCTAGCTGCAGGTTGGCACTTAGCATTTGGCATTTAGCACTTGGCCGAAGCAGGAGTGCAGCACATGGTACGAGCAGCAACGATTGACGAAGTTGCCAAGTGCCAAATGCTAAGTGCAGCTCGATAAGGTTAACGACATGAATCTGAGTACGTTGAAAGCGCCTCGAAAGTCGTCGGACAATCGCAAGCGCGTGGGCCGTGGTATGGGCTCGGGCATGGGCAAGACTTCAACCCGCGGCCATAAGGGCCAGCGGTCGCGCAGCGGATCGCGGATGATGCGCGGCTTTGAAGGCGGCCAGATGCCACTGCATCGCCGGTTGCCCAAGCGCGGCTTCGTCAACATCTTCCGGGTTGAATATGAAGTAGTGAACCTGGGACGGCTGGCCGAGCTGGGCGAGAGCGAGATCACGCCAGAAGTACTGCGCAAGGCGGGAGTGGTCAGCTCCAAGAAGACGCTGGTGAAGGTGCTAGGCCATGGCGAGCTGTCGAAGGCGCTCACCGTACACGCGCATAAGTTTTCCAAGGCGGCGCAGGAGAAGATCGAGAAAGCCGGTGGAAAAGTACAACTGGTCAATGGCTAGTGGCCAGTGGCCAGTTGCTGATGCTGATGCTGATGGGTGGAACAGAGTGGGTCTTGTTCTTCGTGCATGGTTGTCACGAGTTGGGTTTGACTGGTTACTGGCCACTAGCCACTGACCACTGAGGTTGAGATGCTTGAGAAGTTAGCCAACGTATTCCGCGTTCCCGATCTGCGAAAGCGCATTCTGTTCACGCTTATGCTGCTGGCGGTATATCGCCTTGGCGGGCACATTCCCACGCCGGGCATTAATGCCGACAAGCTGGCGCAGTTCTTCGATCAAAACCGTGGCAGCTTCCTGGGCTTCATCGATCTGTTCAGCGGCGGGCAGTTGCGGAGGCTGACGGTGTTTGCGCTCGGCATCATGCCCTACATTACGGCGTCGATCATTCTGCAATTGATGACCGTGGTGTATGAGCCGCTGGCCAAGTTGCAAAAGGAAGGCGAGCTGGGGCGCAAGAAGATTACCCAATGGACGCGGTACCTGACTTTAGGCTTGAGCGCCGTCCAGTCGCTGGGCATCGCATTTACGTTGCAGCGGCAGCCGGATTTCGTCCTTAACCCCGGCCCCGGGTTCGTCCTGATGACGATGTTGACCCTGACCACGGGGAGCGTCTTCATTATGTGGCTGGGCGAGCAGATCACCGAGCGCGGCATCGGCAATGGCATGTCGTTGCTGATCTTCGCCGGCATCGTTGTAGGTCTACCGCGCGGCGTCATGGACCTGGCCGAAAAGGTGCAATCCCAGGCTTGGGGCGCTTTTACCGTTCCCGCCATGCTGATGCTGGTGGTGCTGATGGTTGCGGTCGTCGCCTTCATTGTCTTCGTGGAACGTAGCGAGCGCCGCATTCCCGTGCAATATGCCAAGCGCGTGGTCGGACGCAAAATCATGGGTGGGCAATCGACGCACTTGCCGTTGCGCGTGAACTCCGGCGGCGTGATGCCGGTGATCTTCGCCTCGTCGGTGCTGACCTTGCCGCAGACCGCGGGCGCCCTATTTAAGGACAACCGGTATTTCGGGCCGATGCTGCGGGCGTTGCAGTGGGGCGAGCCGCTGTATACCTTGCTGTACGCAATCGGAATCATCTTCTTCGCCTACTTCTATGTGTCGATTGTCTTCAACCCGACCGAAGTCGCTGACAACATGCGGAAGTATGGCGGCTTTATCCCTGGCATCCGGCCCGGCGCGCGGACAGCGAACTACATCAACGATATTCTGACGCGCATTACGCTAGTAGGCGCTTTTTACTTGATCCTGATTTCGTTTATTCCGGAGTGGATGATCGCCGGCATTCGCCTCAATCACTTGTGGGGTCCGGTAGGAGGATTCTTTGAACGCCTGCCAAGCTGGGTGACGAATGGCTTGGGTGTGAACTTCTACTTCGGCGGAACGTCGTTGCTGATCGTTGTCGGTGTGGCTATGGACACGATCAACCAGGTCGAGTCGCAGTTAGTGATGCGCCACTATGAAGGCTTTACCCCGCGCAGCGGACGAGTGCGCGGACGAAGGGCAACGTGGTAGGAAGCAGTGGCCAGTGGTCAGTTGCCAGTGGCCAGCAAAACCTGACTCAAACTCGACTTTTCTTCTGGCCACTGACCACTAGCCACTGGCCACTTTTTACGGAGTACCGGGAAGCTCCGCCCAACGAGGGTAAGACATGGAAGCGCAGACTTCTGCGGCTGTGGGCGTAAAGACGAACGCGAGCGCGGTGGGTCCCATCATCCTGCTTGGACCTCCGGCGGCGGGAAAGGGAACGCAAGCCAAGCTGATTGCTGAAACCTTCGGTATCCCGCAGATCTCCACCGGAGATATCTTGCGGGGCAATGTGGCCCGGAAGACCGAGCTGGGGATGAAGGCCAAGGCGATCATGGAGCGCGGCGATCTGGTTCCCGACGAACTGGTTTGCGACATGGTAGCCGACCGGTTGCAGGATGCGGACTGTGCTCGCGGCTTCATCCTGGATGGTTTCCCACGCACCGTGCCGCAGGCAGAGTGGCTGGACGCGCAGTTGGAGAAGATGCGGCAAGCGAAGACAGGTGACGTTGCGGCCCAGCAGGCCTGTGCGGCGCCGGTTGTGATCCGCTTGGTGGTGGATTATAATGTTCTACTGCAACGGATTACCGGACGTCGTTCGTGTCCCGCCTGTGGCCGGATTTTTAACGTCTACCTCCAGCCTCCCAAAGTCCAGGGTATCTGCGATGTTGATGGCACGCTGCTTGCTACGCGGCCGGACGATGCGGAAGACGTTTTTGCGGAACGCATGAAGGCCTATGAGCAGCAGACGCTGCCTCTGGTGGACTACTACTGTGCCCGTGGACGGCTGATTGAAGTCGATGGCGAGCAGCCGGTGGAAGAAGTAATGGCGCAGGCGTTTAGCGCGATCGAGAATGTCAATCGTTTGTAAGTCGTCTTCGGAGATTGAGAAGATGCGCCGCAGCGGGCGCATTGTCCGGCAGGTCTTGGAGGCGGCGAGAGAAGCAGTTGCGCCGGGACGCTCCACCATGGAACTGGAGCGGGTGGCGGAGCGCAAGATTCGGGATTTGGGCGCCAAGCCGGCATTCAAGGGTTATTACGATTACCCTTGCGTACTGTGCACCTCGATCAACAACGAGATTGTGCACGGCATTCCGTCAGAACGGCGGGTACTGAAAGAAGGTGACATCGTTTCCCTCGATTGCGGCGTGGTGCTCGACGGTTATTACGGGGACGCGGCTATCACCGTGCCGGTGGGTGATGGGATCACACCCGAGCTGCAGAAGTTGCTGGATGTAACGCGCCAGTCGCTGTCCCAAGGTATTGAAGCCGCCCGCGTGGGAAACACCATCGGGGATGTCGGTGCGGCGGTGCAGCAGTTGGTGGAATCCAACGGTTTCAGCGTTGTGCGGGAGTTCGTGGGACACGGCATTGGCACGCGGCTGCATGAGGATCCGCAAGTCCCAAACTATGGGACTCCGGGACATGGGCCCAAGCTGCGTGCTGGCATGGTACTGGCGATCGAGCCTATGGTGAACATGGGACGTCCCGAGACGCGGCTGCTGGACGACAAATGGACAGCGGTAACGGAAGACGGAAGCTACAGCGCCCATTTCGAGCACTGCATCGCAGTAACGAAAGATGGGCCGCTGATTCTGACGGAGTAGTGGCTAGTGATCAGTGGCTAGTCAACAACTCGTAGTTGCGATATCAGGATTGAAAACCAGCCACTGACCACTGGTCACTGGCCACTAGGAGCGAATGAGTAAGGAAGACGCGATTGAAGTGATGGCAGTGGTAGTTGAGCCGCTGCCCAATGCGATGTTTCGGGTGGAGCTGGAGAACAAGCATCAGGTGCTGGCGCATGTCTCCGGCAAGATGCGCAAGAACTTCATTCGCATCCTTCCTGGCGACCGTGTAGCGGTGGAATTGTCGCCGTATGATTTAACCCGCGGGCGCATTGTGTATCGCTACAAGTAGCCAGTGGCCGGTAGTCAGTAGTCAGTTTCGGAGGCGCGAGAACATTTCGTCTTGGCAATGCGGTTTGTACCAGCCAGGAACGAGCGCCGTAGGCGCGGAACAGCTTAGCCCAGCACGGAGCGAAGCGGAGTCATGGGTAGGGCGATAGAAAATAAGAGTCCCGTAGGGATGGCAGAAAAAGCAGGTCCCTCCGCTCGGGCTGAAGCCCTCGGTCGGGATGACATATCAAAAAGGGGCTTTGGACGCGACGCTGAAGCGTCGCTTTGCCGAAGGCTTTTGAAGGGACGTTGAGAGCATCATGAAGGTAAGAGCATCGGTAAAGAAGATTTGTGACAAGTGCAAGGTGATTCGCCGGCACGGAGTGGTGCGGGTCATCTGCGAGAACTCAAAGCACAAGCAGAGGCAAGGCTAGAAGACAGCACTTGGCACTTGGCATTTGGCACTTAGCCAACGGCCGAGCTAAATGCTAAGTGCCAAAGGCTAAAGGCGGTTTTTATGGCACGTATTGCAGGCGTGGATCTTCCGCGCAACAAGCACGTCAGAATCGCGCTGACCTACATCTATGGCATCGGCAACTCGCGCTCGGCCAATATTCTTGGCTCGGCCAATGTGGAGCCTACCAAGAAGGTCAGCGATCTCAATGAAGATGAGGTCAACCGCATTCGTCAGGTCATTGAGCAGGAAGGCAACGTCGAGGGCGATCTGCGCAAAGACATTTCGATGCACATCAAGCGTTTGATCGAAATCGGCTCGTATCGTGGCTACCGCCATCGCCGCAGCCTGCCGGTCCGCGGCCAGCGCACCCATACCAATGCCCGCACCCGCAAGGGACCGCGTAAGGGCACGATAGCCCAGAAGAAGAAATCCAGCGCGAAGACATAATTTATGGCTAAAGCAGCAGGTTCCGCCGCAGGCGACAAAAAAGGCAAGACCAAGAAGTTTAAGAAGAAGGAGCGCAAGCACGTGCCGCATGGCTTGGTACATGTGCAGGCCTCCTTCAACAACACTATCGTCACCATCTCCGATCCGGCCGGCAACACCGTGTCGTGGAAGAGTTCGGGGTCGCTGGGCTTCCGTGGATCACGCAAGGGAACGCCGTTCGCTGCGCAGCAGGCCGCGATGAATGCTGCCAACCAGGCGCGCGATCACGGCATGCGCAGCGTGGACGTGCGGGTCAGCGGTCCGGGTTCGGGACGTGAATCGGCGGTGCGCGCGCTGTCGGCCGCGGGGCTTGATGTCCGCACGATCAGGGACGTTACGCCGGTGCCGCATAACGGCTGCCGCCCGCCGAAGCGCAGAAGGGTGTAAAGGCAGGGGCCGGGGACCAGGGGCTAGGGTTTAGTTCTGGCCACCGGCAACTGAATTTGGGGTAAGGATCGAAATGGGGAGTTAGAACATCTAATTCCTTATCGTCATACCCCTGACAACTGAATTTTGATCGGGACGAAGGGACGCCAAGTCCTGTAAACCGATCATCAGCAAGTGCAACAGTCGCAGGCGATAGAGCAGGGAAGATCAAGGCTCGAGCTTCACTAATCCCTAGTCTCTAGGACCCTAGCCCCTGTTTCACCAGGAGAACGTAACTTGGCACGATACAAGGACGCAGTATGCCGCCTTTGCCGCCGCGAGGGCATGAAGTTGTTCCTCAAAGGCGGAAAGTGCTTTACGGACAAGTGTCCGATCGAAAAGCGCAATTTTGCCCCTGGCCAGCATGGCAAGGACCGCAAGGCCAAAATCGTGGGCTACGGCCTGCAGCTTCGAGAGAAGCAAAAAGCTAAGCGCATCTACTTCACCCAGGAAGGCCAATTCCGTAACTACTTCGAGCGCGCCTTCCGCACTAAGGGCGTCACCGGCGAGATGCTGTTGCAGCAACTGGAGCGCCGGCTGGACAACGTGGTGTATCGTCTGGGCTTTGCCGTGGCGCGACGCCAAGCTCGCCAATTGGTACGTCACGGTCACATCACGGTCAACGGCAGGAAGGTCAACATTCCCTCCTACCAGGTAAAGGCCGGTGACGAGATCGGCGTGCGCGAGAGCAGCCAAAAACTTGCCATGTTGGAGATCGCTAAAGATTTCGCCAGTCACCAGGCGCCTCCGGCGTGGCTGGAAGTCGATCGCGACGGCTACAAGGGCCGGGTGATCGCGCTGCCGAAGCGCGAAGACATCAACCAGCCCCTGAACGAGCAGTTGATCGTCGAACTGTACAGCAAGTAATGGAAGCGGCAATTAGCAATTAGCTTTTGCGCTAATGGCTACCATGTCGGACATGGTTTGTATCAGGGCACGACTTCAGTCGTGCCGAACAGTGCAATTTTGAGTCGGGGTTTCAACCCCTGAAACGTACAACCAGGAGCGCCTGCAAGTATTGAGACGATGCTCCCCAAACCTTCGGTCAGATCAGCCGGACGTGAGCCGCGCAGCACGGCCGAAGAGATACAGGAGTTACAAATGCTTTGGAAAGGTTTTCAAAAACCAAAACGGCTGGCTACTGACACCGAGGTGTTGACCGACAAATACGGTCACTTCTGGGCACAGCCATTTGAACGCGGGTTTGGCACCACGATTGGCAATGCGCTGCGCCGGGTATTGCTTTCTTCCATCGAAGGGGCTGCAGTCACCGCGGTCAAGATTGAAGGTGTCCTGCATGAATTCCAATCGATTCCCGGAGTGGTGGAGGATGCCACCGACATCATCCTCAACTTGAAGCAGATTCCGTTTCGCCTGGAGGGCGACGCGCCCAAGGCGATTTATCTGCGGGCGGACCAGCCGGGCGTGGTCACCTCGGGCATGATCGAGGCCGACGCCGACGTCGAGGTATTGGACAAGGACGTGTACATCGCGACCGTCAGCGAAGGCGGCAAGCTGGACATGGAAATGCGGTTGAAGCGTGGCCGAGGCTACGTTTCGGCGGACAAGAATTTCGATGAAGACTTGGGCCTCGGTTTTATCCCCATCGACTCGGTGCACTCGCCGGTGCGCAAGTGCAACTACTCGGTGGAAGCCGCCCGTCTTGGACAGATCACCGATTACGACAAGCTGGCGATTGAGATTTGGACCAACGGTTCTGTCACTCCGGCCAACGCGCTGGGTCTGGCGGCGAAGCTGCTGAAGGACCACATGAACATCTTCATCAACTTCGAGGAGGAATCAGAAGCGCAGGCTGCCGGCGTCGGCGACAAACCGGAGATTCGCAACGAGAACCTGAACCGCTCGGTTGAGGAACTGGAGCTTTCGGTGCGCAGCTACAACTGTCTGAAGAACGCCAATATTCAGACCATTGGCGAGTTGATCCAGAAAAGCGAAGCTGAGATGCTGAAGACCAAGAACTTCGGCCGCAAGTCGCTGAACGAGATCAAGGAGATCCTTTCCTCCATGGGCTTGGGTCTCGGCATGAAGATCGACGAGCATGGCAACGCCGTGCCGGGAAGTTCCTCAGGCATGTCGCAGGGGCTGGCTTCGGCCAGCTACGGCGTCGATCCCAATTACTAGGTTGCCTGTGGTCAATAGCAACTAGCGATTAGCAACTGACAACTGAAACAAGGAAGACGGAAATGCGTCATCGTAGAGCAGGATGGAAGTTGGGACGGAACACCGAACATCGGCGCGCCTTGCTGCGCAACCTGGTGACCTCGCTGATCGTGGAGGAGCGCATCCAGACCACCGTAACTAAGGCCAAGGCGATGCGTCCGCACGTGGAGAAGATGATCACGCTGGGCAAGCGCGGCGACGTGGCCGCGCGGCGATTGGCTGGCTCCTACCTGCTGACGCGCGCTGCCGTCGACAAGCTGTTCGACACCATCTCTCCGCGTTACGGCGACCGCGAGGGCGGGTACACCAGAATCATTCATTCCGGATTTCGCCAGGGCGACGGCGGCGATGTGGCTTTCGTCGAGCTGCTGGGCAGCGAGAAGACGCTGGACGAGAAGCGCCAGAAGCGCGCCGAACTCCGCGCCAAGCGCGCCGAAGAGAGCCGCAAAGCTCTGGAGGCGGCCGAGCAAGAGAACAAGGCCCTGCCCGACCAGCCAGCAGCCACTGAACCGTCCACCGAGGAGAAAGAAAAGTAGTTTTCTTTCTGATACGCCTGCATTTCAGAACGCATCCGCCATTGCGGGTGCGTTTTGTTTTTGCCGGCGCGGTTGGAGGCTGTCGACTGCAAGCGATGCCGAGTGGACAAGTTCTATCGTCCTGCCTGCTATCAGGCCGAAGGTTTACAGTTAAGGTACTCCCCCTCCCCCCATGTTTTTTGTCTTGATAACAAAGGCTTTATACCAAAGTATTCAAAACACGATACTTATCTCTCGTCATAAGTCGCTCGTTTTCAATGAATTGTGCGCTTCATCGCAAAGTATTCAAATCAAACGGTTTAGTAATACATATAAACGCCTTGTTTCCAATAACTTGCGCGGTCGCGTGCCCGTCGATTCCGGCCTGGCAAGCGATTTTTCTGCAAAGCAGGATGTCAACAAAGCCATTCCGGCTGAAGATCGGAAGATCGGCGCGCATTTCAAAGAACTCGGGCCCACGGGACCTCCCCGAGGCATTGGACACTAAGCCCAACCTAGCAGCGTACCGCATTCCTGATTGCTGTCAAGTTACGAAAGTACATGTCCTTTAGTAACCTATGTGTCAGCCTGGCTAGCGTATTTCCAGATTCTGAATCGGTGAACCGCGCCCTGCGGCTCCTGATGGAAACTGCGGAAGCGAGCGCCGCTTCCGCGCGTCGACGCACACCCAAAAAGCGCTTGCAGGCGTCGCGGTAGGGTAGAGCGCGGCACAGTAGGGCAGCGGCAGGGCGGAAGCGGCGGCAGAGTAGGGCGGCGGTAGGGTAGAGCGGCGCTTCAGCGCCGCGTCACGTCGATTGTTTTGAAAGCTGAGCCGGCTTCAGCCGGCGACACTTCTTTCCCCCTCCCACTCATTCGAAAACCGCGAATGAGTGGGGCGCCCGGCCCAGCCCTTGCCCCACCGCCAAAATTGATATTGACCAGCAGTCATATTAAGAGTTAGCATCGTATCGTGCTCTCTCGGTTGCGCGGGAGCACGTCAGGCGCGGACGAGTCCAATCTTTCTCATTTGCCGGAGGGCAAAATGAGGACGACGGATGATTTGGAACTCGTCAGAGATGCTTTAACTTTGTTGAGGGTGATGCGGGAACGGTTAGACCCTCAGCCCAAGAAGTTGGATGTTACTAGCGACCTAGATCGGGCGATCAAACAGCTCGACGAATTTCTCCAGCGCGGCGATGCACTCGCTTATGCCTGGGGCAATGAACTTCGTCTGGTGATCGACATGGTATTGGTCGTGATCAATGTATATCTCGACTTTGTTCGGCGGTAGTTTAGGTCCCGGATTCCGCAAAGGAGGGCATATCGAGTAACTCACGATCCGCTCTGCTCTTACTCCAGCCGAAATCGCTGGTCGGTCGTTTACATCTTTTCCCGCCTCGGAGTGCAAGGACACGCGAGGAGAGCTAACCCAATTTCTTCTGAGTTTTGGAGGATTAATGATCAGCATAAGAGCTAGCAGCCAGCCTCCATAGTGCTATTCCTGTGAGATTTAGCAAGAGAGTAGTGCCTACTCCTGGTTTTGGATGGAGGATAGTATGCAAGCAACGCTCGTGAAGTCGAGCAGCTTCTGAGTCTCAGCGCTTTTAATACATTGGGGAGGATTTGACCGTCCCCCCAATACTCCGCCCGCGGAGCGATGACAGGACAGCTCCTGTTGGGAAGTGCAACCAGGGCGTTAGCGGACCAAAGGCCCATGCATTCGCGAGGACGCAAATAGAAGAAAGCCCGAAATGGAACCGACTCTGGGTCTTTCACCGAAAAGGCCAGTCGGCGCGTCGCACCAAGGTACATCGTGATGGCAATTAGGGTGGGTATCAACGGTTTCGGCCTGATCGGTCGCGACATATTGCGAACGGCCATCGTGTATCCGACGTGGCGTGAGAAAATCCTTTACCATGAGCTAGCTTTGCGCTTAGTGCAGTTTGAAACTTTGCGCTTACAGCTCCGCGAAGCGGTTGAACTGGGACCGTTTCTGTATCGCAACGTCCCAGCAGCCCGTGACGTCGGCGCTGTCTACTCGAATCGGGCCTCTTGCCTCAGTCAGCTAATCCCAAGAATTGACCTGTTGTATTCCTCGCGCAGTGAACTGGGAGGGCAGAGGATTCGGCTCTTCTCTCCCATTCAGACTAGAGGGCCGCCTGTACTCAAACCGGCCGAACCGAAACGGAATCACGTCGACTGTTGAGCAACACCACTCGGGAGTATCCGGGAAATGCCCAATCATATCAATCTGTTGCAGTTGAGCGTGCTGCGCAAGGCGCGGAAAATGACGAGACGCGAGCTGGCTGATAAGGTCGGCATTTCAGTCAATTATATTTACAAGATAGAGAATGGACTCAAAACGCCAACCTTGGTAACTCTCCATAAGATTGCACTTGCTCTCAATGTAAAGCCCAGCACGATTGTGGACTTGCCGCTCGGCGATTTAAAGGCGGAGATGCTTGAAACCTTACGAAAACTGAAATTGCGCAAGGAGGCGCTTTCTCGCGAGCTAAATTAGTGCTGTTCGCAGTTCTGACCGGCGAGCCTCTGCAATGACGCGGATGTGGCGGCGGATAACCCAGCCTAAACTCCTGAGGGTGCCCCACCCAAGCCGGTCTTGCTTGGGTGGGAGAAGTCGACGCTCTCACCCTGTTACCCAACGTCGGCGATGGACGGCACTCGAAGGTCACCTTAAGCGGACCCAGGTGCGGGTTTACCTGGAACTTTGCGCTTGCGATACTCGTCAATCTGTTTAGGTAAGTCGTACAAATAGAAAAGCAGGAAGTCGAGAAAATTCACGATATCTCCTGCGTCCTCGGACGTCACGGAAGCCGGCGACGGAGCGTCCGGATGTGCAGATTCGTTAGCAAGCAGGCGTACCTCATGAGACCAGTCTTGCATGAGGAGATGCAGTATCCCTTTCATCGCAAGATCATCTATTTGTTCCTTTAGTTTGCCTTTCTTCGCCCCTTTGTCTCGCACTACAAACTGCAAGGCGCTTCGTGCCATGACGTTCGCCGCATCCCAGTTCTCATTGGCGAGAGAATCGTGTGCTTGAATCCAAAACCTTTTCATGCCGTCCGGCCAGTTCTCCGAGGGTTCTGGTTTCCCTGAGAGCGGCCAAGGCAAAACCTTGAAATCATAGAGACCGCGCATTCCAATGCCGAATTCAGCAGCAGACCAAAACACGTGGACGAATCCGGCGCAGTTCTCGCACTTGTAAACGTCAAAGTTCAGACGCTTCCCCGAATTCGGTTTCTTTTTCTCGCCGTGATAAGCGAGTGAGAAATTGCCCTTTTCCCTACAAAAAGCGCAGGTGATTCGGCCCACATTTAGAGTGTGTCCTTGATATCCAAACCCTTCTCCAAGCTGCCACCAGCTTTCCATCTCGCCTCACGATCTGCGATCGAGCACTAACACCCAAACTTCGGCAGGCGCCACGCTCGAAAATTCGTTATTGTCCATAAGAAACCTATTAAACCACCGAATTTGGCAAATTACTTGTATACGCCGTGGATCTACCATTGCGAGGAAAACAAAAGCCGGGCTTGAGCCCGGCTTTTCTGACCACTAGCCACTAGCCAGTAGGAATAGAGTGTTCCCGCTGTTGCGGCACGGCTGAAGCCGTGCCCTTTCAAAGTTAGTGAATATCGGACATCTCCCGGTGCAGCGCGGGGTCGCTCTTCACCAGCACGGTCTTTCCTGTCAGTTCTTCCATCTCTGTGATGAGCTTGCCGTTATTGGCCTTCAGATACTTGGCGACTTCTGGGTTCACGCGCTGTCAGCGGCCGTTCGAGCGGCGCAGACGGACTGGGCGGTTCGAATTGGACGTCGGGCGCGATACCCTCGGACCCACTTCAATCAGCGAATGCAGGGCCTTGTTGACCGCATCTGAGTTGGGAAAGACAGCGGCGACTTCAGGGTCCAAAACGACCACATTCGAGCTGGCCTTGACACGCTCGTAGTACTTGCCGCGCTCCAGCTTCTTGAAGTCCGAGAGCTTGTACTCAGGCCGCATTTCGTCACTGCGGGATTTTGCCTTCTTCATAAATTTCCCTTTCCGTATGCGTCATGCGACGAGCGCTGATGATACGGATAACGTCATCGTGTTCGGTATGACATACTACAATCAGCCGTCCAGCCGAGGAGAAGCCGAACGTGATGAATCTCTCCTCATCTTCGGAGTGGTCCGGGTCGTCGCCCGTGGTTGCCAAGGGATCATAAAAGGCACTCACCGCCTCGTGAAATGAGATCCCGTGCTTGCGGAGGTTCTTAGCAGCTTTGGCGGCGTCCCATTCAAAATGCATACCATTAAGGCGACATTATCACATATTCGAAAAGCTGGGATTTTAGTCGTTCAAACCAGAATCCCCGCTCAAGGCCAAACGTAAGCCGGGCTTGCGCCCGGCCTTTCTAGCCACTGACCACTAGCCACTAGAGAATGTCAAAGTTCTCCTGGTGCAGCGCGGGGTCGCTCTTCACCAGCACCGTCTTACCAGTAAGATCTTCCAGGCGGTTGGCCCATCCTTTCTACAACAACGACCGATTACTCAAACGAATGGGTGCCCCATCCTTCTCGCCTCAGTTGGCGAGAGGATGGGTCCAGGGTCAATCGATTCAAGCTGAAGTCTAGGCGAACTCGAGCCTCTTGAGTTTCAATCGGTCGGCTCGGACGTGCGCGAGGTCGTATTGCGCCTGCTGGATGAGCCAGCTTTCGGCGCTGCCGCCAAATACTTTGGAGAGTCGCACAGCCATCTCTGGCGAAATGCCGCGCCTTCCGTTCACCAGTTCCGACAGCGTAGTTCGCGTGACGCCAAGCGCCGCGGCGGCGTCCGTAATGCTCAGGCCTAACGGTGCAATGCACTCCTGCAAGACTACCGTGCCGGGGTGCGGGGGGTTCTTCATCAGCATTGACTGTGCTCCACTAGTGGTAATCGACATAATCAGCATCCTCCGCGTGGCCGTCGTGAAAGCGGAAAATCAACCGCCAGTTGGCTCGAACCGTCACGGCGTTGAAGCCCGTTAGCTCACCCTTTAATGGATGCAGTCGAAAGCCGGGTAAGTCCATGTCTCCGACGGTACGCGCGGCGGCCAGCCTCGCCAGAATATTGCGAAGCTTACCGAGGTGTTCCGGGTTTACGCCGCGCGGGTCGTCGTCTTCATAGAGGCGTCTTAAGCCCTTGTGACGGATCGAGCGGATCACTTTTCACCGTAACGCGTTACATTACGCATGTCAAGTATAGGCGTGCCCACGATTAAAGCCGGGCTTGCGCCCGGCTTTTTCTAGCCACTAGCCACTAGCCACTGGCCACTAGTGTATGTCGAAGTTCTCCTGGTGCAGCGCGGGGTCGCTCTTCACCAGCACGGTCTTACCTGTCAAATCTTCCATCTCGGTGATAAGCTTGCCATTATTGGCCTTCAGATACTTGGCGACTTCGGGATTCACGCGCAGGGTGATGTCGTCCTGGTCGTGGACCTTGGCCATCTTGCGCATCTCGATGTAGAGCTCGTTGCAGACCGTCGGCACCGACTTCACGAAGCCCGCGCCCACGCAATACGGACAAGGCTCGCCCAGCGTGCGCTCCAGCGACTGCTTCACGCGTTTGCGAGTGATCGCCACCAGTCCAAAATCGTTGAACTGGAGCACCTTCGACGGCGCGCGATCGTTGCGCAGCGCCTCTTCCAGCGCCTGCATGACTTTTTGGCGGTTGCGGCGCTCGTCCATGTCGATGAAGTCGATGACGATGATGCCGCCTAGATCGCGCAGCCGTATCTGGCGCACGATTTCCTTGATGGCATCGACGTTGGTCTTCACGATCGTGTCTTCCAGGCGCTGCGTCTTGCCGACGTACTTGCCGGTGTTGACGTCGATGGCTACCAGCGCTTCCGTCTGGTTGATGACGATGTGCCCGCCGCTCTTCAGCCAGACTTTCGACTTGAGCGAGCGGTTGATCTCCTCCTGAATGCCGAACTGCTCGAACAGCGGCGTGTCCTTGGTGTAGAGCTTGATGCGGCGCACCAGCGACGGCTGGAAGCGGTTGGCGAAGCGCACCACGCGCTCGTACTCGTCTTCCGTGTCGACCCAGATCTGCGAGAAGTCGGCGTTGACCTGGTCGCGCAGCACGCGCTCCACCAGGTTCAGATCGTGATAGATCAGTGCCGGCGACCTGCTGTTCTCGGTGCGGGTCTTGATCTCGGCCCACAGATGTTTGAGGAAGCGAATGTCCGCGCGAAGGTCTTCTTCCTTGATATTGACTGCGGCCGTGCGCACGATGAATCCGCCCAGTCCGTTCTCGCGCTCGCTGGTGACAATGCGTTTCAGGCGTTGGCGCTCTTCGTCGGACGCGATCTTGCGCGAGACGCCAACATGGTTGACGGTCGGCATGTAGACCAGGAACCTTCCCGGCAGCGCGATGTGGCTGGTGATGCGCGCGCCCTTCTTGCCGATGGGCTCTTTGGCAATCTGGATCAGAACTTCCTGACCTTCCTTCAGCAAGTCGGTGATCAACGGCTGGTTGCGATAGCCAGCGCGAGGGCGCAGGTTATTCCGGCGCGATCCGCCACGGCGGCCGCGATCGCGATAGGGGCGGCGTTCGGGGACAGGGCGCTCCGCGGAGCGTTGCTGGTATCCGGCGGTGGGAGCCGAGGCCCGCAGCTCGGCGCGATCGTTGACCTCCTCTTCCTCGCCGTTTTCTTCTACCTCTTCGTCCTCTTCTTCGGCGGCGTAAATCTTTTCCCCACGCATTTCCGCCGCGACCACTTCATCCTCGTCAACGTCAGCGATCTTGGGGACCCAGCGCTCGGAGTAGCCATTGTCGGCGTCGAGAGTCTCTTCTTCCAGCACCAGCTCCTCATCGCCCGCGACTTCGCGCATCGCGGTCACATCGTCGGGGACGGGCTGGAATTCCGCCTCCTCGTCTTCCAGGACCTCGTGCTCTAAAGTGTGGCCCGCGGGAGCGACGGAGGGAGCGGCGAGCTGCTCAGCATTCGACAGCTCGTAATTGCCGGCGGGCGTTTCCACCTCGTGTTCCGGGTGCGATTCAGCTTCTGACTTTGCTTCGGACGTACCGTGGTCCGGTTCAGCACTGTCCGATTCCACGTCGTGATGCGGACTCTGTTCTTGCTGATGCCGACTGCTCTCAGCCGATGCAGCTTCGTGACCAGGTTGAGTTGCGTCTTCACTAACTTCAGATTGGGCAGAGCCGGAAGCCTGCCGCTCAATAATCGGAGCCTCATCCGTCGGCTGGAAGGTTCGCGTTGGCGCTGCCTCGTGCTGTTCCACGGGAGCAGCGATTTCAGCATTCGCCGATTTACGGCGCCAGCCCCAGCGTCGCTTGGACCGAGGTGGTTGTTCTTCTTCGCTCACAGGAACAGCCCCGACTTGCTCGGATTCGACCGCCGAAGGTGCCTCTCTGTGCTCCGGCTCGGCAACGGAATAGCCCTGATCGAGATGAGTTGCCTCTTCCTGAACCTCCTCGACAACTTGAGCCTCGGTCCCAGCCGTCGCGGAAGTCGCAATCTCCTCGGACGCGATGGCGGCAACGTCGTTCGCACTCTGCTGCGGCTCGGCTGCGGCCTGAGGCAGGTTACGGTATTTGGAAATCGACTCTCCGGGCAGGATGATGGGCGTGTATCCGGCGGGAGGTCCAGAGCTGGAACGGGGGCGCGCTTCGACCCTAGGCACCGGCTCTTCCGCCGGCTCGACAGGCGTCGGCGTCGGCTTGGGTCGGTCTTGCTCGAACCCGCTGCCGCGGCGACCGCCGCGACGGCGCCGTCGTCCACGCCAGCGGCGAGCCCCGTCGCCGTCCTCGCGGTCTCCCGTAGTTGCAGATTCGTCTTCCTCCGTCGTGGCCTGCTCCTGGTCATCAGCAGCAAACTCCGCCGAAACGTCTACGTCTTCTTCTTCCGCACCTGCAGGTCCCGTAATGACGGTCTGCGTTTCGACTCGCGGTGCTTGCTGCGCCGCTGGCGGCTTGTCCAATTCGATGGTGCCGTGCGGAGTAGGAATCTCGCCAAACTCCTCGTCCTCTTCGTCGCCCGAAAGCTCGAGGAAGTCGGAAACATAGAGGAAGGCGTCGCGCTCCAGGCCAATGTCGACAAATGCGGACTGCATGCCGGGCAGCACGCGCGTGACGCGGCCTTTGTAGATGGATCCTGCCAAGGTGTATTCGTTTTCCCGCTCGAAGAAAACTTCGGCGAGCTGGTCGTCCTCCATCAATGCCACTTTGGTTTCGTGCGGCGTTGAGGACACGTAAAGTTCTTTGTTCATGGATGCTCCGGCGAAACCGGACGCAGGCGAGGAGGGACGGGAATACTGTACGGGCGGCTAGGCTAGGGACGCAGCGGCACTTTCGTCCGGATGCGAACCTGACCTGATTCGTAACACAACAGTTTGAGGAATCTTAAGCACCGTATAAAGCGCGTCGCGCAAGGTTTGTGGCGTCACACTCGGCTGATTTTTGACACCCCCGGCAAGCGCCGGTTTGCGCTTGCTGGGGCTGTTAGCCGAGGGGCCGTTTCCCGCCCCGAACAACGTGCTCTGCAATCCTGTCCGGCCTGAATCTCCTTGCGGCCGGCTATGCCCTCGTACGTGAGGGCTAGCGTAATTTTTGGCATCCTTCGGAAACCAGAGCTTTCGTTGTCATGGTCTCCCGGCGGATGCGGCCGGCTGTTTTCTGCTCGCGCCTCAATGGCGCACGTAACCACAAATCTCGTTGACCGTTAGTTCACAAACCGGCGCATACGAATGTTCATCACGATACCCAGCGCCAGGAATATGAACAGTACTGACGATCCCCCGTAACTCATTAACGGCAAGGGAATGCCCGTGACCGGCATGAACCCAACTACCATTCCGACGTTGACGAGGAGATGGAATGCGAGAACCGCAACCACACCCATGACCACGAAGGTTCCAGCCCGGTCGGGGGCCGTCTGAGCGTTCTGGATCAGACGCATCAGCACTATGAAGTATAGCAGGAGTACGCCCATCGCGCCTATGAAGCCGTGTTCCTCGGCGAAGGCGGCAAAGATGAAGTCGGTGTGCGGCACTGGCAGAAACTGCCCTTGTGTCTGGCTGCCATGCGCGGTGCCTTTGCCAAAGATGCCACCCGAACCCACTGCAACCAGCGACTGAAGCACCTGGTATCCGCGGCCTTGCGAGTCCGCTTCCGGCTGCATGAAGCTGGTCAGGCGATCACGCTGATAGGGCTTCAGGACATGCCACGCCACCGGCGCCAGCAGCGCTCCGATCACCACGATCACCAAGGCGTGCTTGGCCTTCATTCCGCCCAGAAACAATCCCATGATGGCGATCGGCAGATAGGTAAGTGCGGTGCCGAGATCGGGCTGCACCAGCACCATCAACATGGGAACGCCGACCAGCGCTCCCGCCTTGACGATGTCTTGCGCCGTACATTCCGACTTCGTGTCGGCGAAGTATTTCGCCATCGCGAGGATCAGGACCAGTTTGACCCACTCCGACGGCTGGAAGTGGAAGGAGCCCACCTGTACCCAGCGGCGCGCGCCGAGATACTTCTTGCCGAACAATTCGACGGCGAGCAGCGATGCGATAGAAAGCAAGTACAGCAGGGGCACGCGCTCCAGCAACGCCTGGTAGTTGAGCACGCTCACTATGAACATCAGCGCCACGCCGCCCAGGATCCAGTACACCTGCTTCAGGTGCACGCCAGCGAACTTCGTGCTGAGCGTCGCGCTGTAGATCTCCACCACGCCCAAGGCGCAGATGAGCAGCACCAGCACCAGCAGCACCCAATCGAAATCACGGAAAGAAACGTAGCGGCTCACGGCCGCCTCCCCGGAACAGCCACAGCAGGAGGGGAGACAGGAGTGATCGTGTCCTGCGTCTTCTTTTTGGCGGGGACCTGTTGCGCGGGCCGTGCCCCTGGTTTTGCGTCAGCAGGCTGCGGCTCCGACGGAGTGGGACTTGCAGCTTCCGGATGCGCCATCTCCGCATGAGACTCAGTTGCTTCCAGGTCGGCCTGCGGGATTGGCTTTTCGTCGGCCTCGACTCCCGGAGCAGCGCTCACCGGCCTGACGGAAGCGTCAGCCGGGACCGCAAAGCGTCCAGCTTGCAGCTTGTCAGGATTCTTGGAATCGCCTTCGTGCCACACGGCGGCAACCTCAGCCTGTTTGTTCCCCGTTGCAGGCGCATTGGCTTTGGCAACGTTGGTCTGAATGCTGCGTTGCTTTGCAACATAGGCCGCGATGACCTTGGCTGCCACGCGCGCGGCCAGCGCTCCGTGCTCGCCGCCTTCAAACAGGCAGGCGACAACAATCTCCGGATTGCGGCGGGGCGTGACGCCCACAAACCAGCCGTTGTCTTTGTAGTTCTTGCCTTCAGCTCCGAGCCGTTTCTTCAGGTCGTTGGAGATGGTCTGTGCGCTGCCGGTCTTGCCGGCAAAGTCGATGCCGGGTAACCGCGCGCTCCCGGCAGTTCCCATCGGAGAAACGACGTTCGCCATGGCATCGGTGATGGTGGTCCAATTGTCCTGATCGAGCGCAAACTTGACCTTGTCGGTGTAGGCCGAGACCTGCTTGAATCCTGGCGGGAACTGATCGGGGAAGGCCACGTGCGGATGGACTAGCACGCCGCCGCTGGTAATGGCGCCGACCGCACGAGCGAGCTGAATTGGCGTGGTCGCGACAGCGCCCTGACCAATTCCCACCGAAATCGTCTCGCCGGCATACCACTTCTGCTTGAAGTTCCTGATCTTCCATTCTTCCGATGGCATCACTCCGGAAACTTCCTGCGGCAGGTCGATGCCGGTCTTCTGCCCAAGTCCGAGCATGGTGGCATACTTGGCGATGCGCTCGATGCCCAGCTTCTCGGCGAGTGTGTAGAAGTACGAATCACAGGACTGGTAGATCGCTTTGCTGATGCCGACCGTGCCGTGCGATCCGTGGGTGGAGGCGATCCAGCACTTGAAGAAACGTCCATAGAACGTCTTGCCGCCGCCGCAGTTGATCACCAGTTTCTGCGCGATGTTCTCCTGCAGACCTGCGGTCGCCATGATGACCTTGAAGACCGAGCCGGGCGCGAGCTGCGCCTGAATGGCCTTATTGAGCAGCGGCTTGCCGGGATCGGTCATCAGCGCGTTCCATTCGTCACGCGTAATGTGCACCGCGAACTCGTTGGGATCGAACGCCGGACGGCTGACCATCGCCAGAATTTCACCGTTGCGCGGATCCATGGCAACGATTGCGCCGGGTTTCCCCTCCAGCGCCTCTTCCGCGGCAATCTGCAAATCGAGGTCAATCGTTAGCTTCAATTGCTTGCCGGGAACCGCCTGCACGTCGCTGAGCGTGCCAACTTCCTTGCCGCGGCTGTTGACCAGCACCTGGCGCGAGCCGTTCTTGCCCATCAGCACATCGTTGTAGTACTGCTCGACGCCGGACATGCCGACAATGTCGCCCGGACTGTACAACTCCCATTGCGGCTGCGTGAGCATGTCTTCGCTGACTTGGCCCACGTAGCCGATGACGTGCGCCATAAAACCGTTTTTCGGATACAAGCGCCGGTGAACGGTGATCATCTCCAGTTCGGGCAGTTCCGCGCGATGCGATTCGATGAAGGCCAGTTCGTCCGGCGTGATGTCGTCTTTCAGGAACAGCGGCTGATAGCCGGGAACCGCAGCCATGCGCTTCAGGCGGGAACGTACCTCATCAGGGGGAATGTGAAGACCGGCCGCAATCTTGTCTGCATCGGCGTCCAGGTCCCGCTTCTGATCGCGCAGAAGAAGCACGGAGAACGACGGGTAGTTGTCAACGATTATGCGGCCTTCGCGGTCGAGGATCTTGCCGCGCGGCGCCAGGATCGGGACCTGCTTGATGCGGTTCTGCTCGGCAAGAGTGTTGTAGTAGTCGTTGCGCGCGACTTGCAGGCGCCACAACCCGAAGGCAAGCACCAAAAAAATCCCCAGCAGGATGTACTGCACTGCGGTGAGGCGGAGCTGAGAGACTTTTTCCTCGCGACCTAACATCAGGAACTACATCTTTCCGGGGTCGTACAGGTTGCACCCTTTGCACCTGGCGCCAAGAGAGCTACTTGGCTGCAGGCAGTTCTCGACCAAAAGATCAACTTGGGACGAAATGGGACGGAGCAGAGCTCGCTTGTATTGTAGCCCGATTCCGCGGCGGAGAGGAGCGAGACAGCGGGGGAAGCCAGGCAATCAACCTCTACCTTTGCTTGAATCTATCCAACAACTTGTAGACGAAGATCCCGATTACGGCGTTGGCCAGGGCGGAGATCGCGGTGTGGCTCCAGCTCCATTGCAACCCCTGGCGCAATAGGCCATGTCCCACACCGTAGTACACGCCCTGATGGATGGCGAAGAAGAAGAACGTGATCAGGAAGCGCGAACCCGGGTTGTCGACGTCAATCTTCACTCCCAACGACGATGCCAGGTATCCGATGATGGTCAGGGCAATGCCATACATCCCTAAAGGATGATTGGAGCCGGGGCCAGCGAACAGGTCCTGTACCAGTCCGATAACGCAGCCGGTGAGGCACCCGCTGATTGGGTTGCGCCGGGCTGTAGCGAAGAAGATGGTGACCATGAAGGGCAAATCGACAATCGGCAGGAAAAGGACCTTTACCGGAATGAAGATCTGGATCAGAATTGCGACCAACGGGATGAAGACAATCGCCGCCCAACTGAATTGGTAAACCGAGACCTGCTCCCGGGATGTCAGGCTTCCGCGAAAGGGCATCACTCGAGTACTCATGGCTGCGGCGACGCTCCTGCGGGAGGAGTCGAGGGTCGCTCTGAAGGCACGTTCGGCGTTGATTCTGGCGTGGGCTTGACTTGCTTTTTCGCGGGCGGGGAAGCTTCGCCGTTATTTTGCGCTCCCGATTCGCCCGGCATCGACGCGGCCGGCGCCGCGTTATTTGACGGCTTCGCTGCTGTTCCCGCGGCGCGACCGTTCGCCGGAGTTGTCGCCTTCGGTTTCACCGTCCCGTTCGTTTCCGGGGTCGCTCCTGGCGCACCTGCATGAGGAGCGGCCACCGCTCCGGCGGGCTTATTTGGAATCGCGGTCCCGCCGACACCGGGCTTGTTCGCTCCAGTTCCTGCCGTCGCAGGATGAACGGCGGTGCCGGCTGCCGTTCCAGTTCCTGTTGCCGCCGGTGTGGTTCCAGCCGCCGCCGCGCTCGCCGGCTTGGCATTGCCCGCGGCATCAACTTCAGTCTTGTTGGGGACCGAAGGCAGACGCTCGGCGAGAATGTCGGAGGCGCGCAGCGGGCCGAGATCCTTGGCGTCAGGCATCTTCTCCGTGATCTTGGTGACCACCAGCACCTCTTCCAACTGATCGAGCCGCGCCGAAGGTACCACACGAATGTTGAGGAACAGGTCCTTGCCGGGCTCAACCGAAACAACTTTGCCCACCGGCAGGCCTTTGGGGAAGATGCGATCGCCGCCGCTGGTGATGACCTCCTCGCCAGGAACGACCTTTTCGTCGCTCATGATGTACTGCAGCGTAATAGCGCCATTGGCGGCGCCTTTCACAATGCCTTGCAACCGCGAGTCCTTCAGCGCCGCGCCCACCCCGCTGAATTGGTCATTGATGGGCAACACTTGCGACGAGTCAGGGAAGACCTGCGCGATTTTGCCCACAATGCCACTCGGGGTGATGACCGCCATGTCAGCGGTAAGGCCGTCGTTCGCGCCCTTGTCGATATAGAGCACGCGCGACTGGTCGCTGCCGCTGGTGCCGATGACCTGCGCCGCAACCGTCGAGTCTATGTATTGCTCTTTGAAGGCGAGCAGCGCCTGGATCCGCTGCGCCATGCGGGCGTCCTCACTCAGTCGCGCCTCCTCGATCTTCATCTGGCCGATTTCGGCGCGCAGTTCCCGGTTCTCGCGTCGCACTCCGTAAAGGTAAATGTACGTTGTCCAAAGTTTTTTCAACCACCGCTGGCTGTGGATGACGGTGCTCTCGATGGGAGTAACGGCGGAGACTGCCCACAGGCGGATGAGCCGAGTTTCGCCCTCGTGGCTTGGGCGGCGTACCTGTATAGCGAGGCCAATGATCTGCGCGAACAGGATGGCCGCCAGTACAAGCAGGTTTCTGTAGCGGCCGAGAAATGTATCCATACTATTGCCGGCGGTGAGGCCGGATTTAAACTTAGCTGTCATCCTGAGCGGAGGTTGGCGGGTCGCAGCGCGAGCCGCCAAATCGCAGTCGAAGGACCCCTATGATTGCGTGATCCTTCCGTTATAGGGGTGCTTCGACGCGCGTCGGCAGAACCGGCCAACGCTCGCTCAGCATGACACCGTTGGTTCGCGCGACATTCATAAGCATTCGTGCACCTAGTCAATCGATATCTTGCGCAGCAGCTTGAAGTCGCTCAACATCTTTCCCGTGCCCAGAACCACGCTGCACAACGGGTCGTCGGCAATCGAGACCGGCAAGCCGGTTTCTTCGCGGATGCGCTTGTCCAGGTTCTTCAGCAGCGCGCCGCCGCCGGTCAGCACGATGCCGCGGTCGCTGATGTCGGCCGACAACTCCGGCGGGGTGCGTTCCAGGGCAACCCGGATGGCGTTCATAATGGTCGACACGCACTCCGTCAACGACTCGCGAATCTCGCTGTCGTCGATGGTGATCGTCTTGGGCACGCCCTCGATCAGATTGCGTCCCTTGATCTCCATAGACAGCGGCTTCTCCAGCGGATAGCCCGAGCCAATCTCAATCTTGATTTGCTCCGCGGTGCGCTCCCCGATCAGCAGGTTGTACTTGCGCTTCAGGTAATTCATGATGGCTTCGTCCATCTGATTGCCCGCCACGCGCACCGAGCGCGAATACACAATACCGCTCAGCGAAATCACCGCGATGTCGGTGGTGCCGCCCCCGATATCGACCACCATGTTGCCGCTGGGCTCAGTGATGGGCAGCCCGGCGCCGATCGCGGCCACCATCGCCTGCTCCACCAGGTGAACTTCGCTGGCCTTGGCGCGATACGCCGAATCCATG
>Ga0181530_10002143_pt1 | contig 23926 bp, 20 predicted proteins | sample PEATcosm2014_Bin_42_FD_119769 | JGI IMG/M metagenome (GOLD analysis project Ga0181530, IMG submission 119769) | Peatland microbial communities from MTU Mesocosm Facility, Houghton, MI, USA - PEATcosm2014_Bin10_60_metaG | ecosystem: Environmental > Terrestrial > Soil > Wetlands > Peat | place... | reverse complement strand
TCATCTGCGAGCCGTACACGCTGATGAGGCCGCCCGCGGCTACCGAGGCGGAGCCATCGGCGGCGCTGGACACCTTGCTGATGGCCGGAGGCGCGGTCGCGGCGGCGTAATTGGCCGAGAGCACCGTAAAGCCGGACACCGTCATGACGATTACGGTCCCGGCAGACGGCATAGGCGCCACGGTGCGCGTGAAGGCGTAATTGGCGGTGGGAAGAATGGGCGCTTCCGACATCGGGGTGGGGCTCACCGTGCCGGCCAGCGGCGTCGTCAGGTTTTGGATGGCGCCCGCGCTCGAGGTGGCCGTGGCTTCCACTTGATAACCGCCCTGCCCGGTGAAAGCGAAACCCGAGGTAGTGCCGAGCGTCGAATTCATAGTCCCTTGCGGCACCGCGGACGAATTGAGCACGTTATTGCCGACCACGTAAGTATTGTAGGAGGAGGCTGCAAACGCGCCTGAGAGCGCCGTGAAGTCTTTGCGCGCGACGGTGAACGTGTTGGCGTCGGCGGAATAGAGCATGACGCTGCCGTCGGGCCCGGCCATCAGGATGGTCGCGCCGTTGGGCGCGGGGGCCAGCACTCCGCTGGCAGAGACCAGATTCGCGAAGACCCCCAGGGTGGCGAGTTCGCTGGAGGTCCGGGATGCGACGTTGAGGGTGTCGATGGCACCCGTGCCCGTGCCTTCATCGCGCGCCAACACCAGCGTCTGGGCGTTGGACTGCGCCACGGAGCGGCCGTAGTGGCCGCCGGGCAGCGCGATGGGCGACACCTGCAGCAACGTGTTGAGGTCGTATACCGTCACCAGTTGGGAGTCGTTATGGGTTACCAGCAAATAGTTCTGGTCGTTACTCAAGGACATTCCGGTCGGGGTGGTCGCGGTGCGCAGAGCGACAATCCGCTGGTTGGTCGCGCCGTCGTAGACCAATAACTCGTTGAGATCCTGGCGCAGGATATAGAAGCGGTTGCGGGCTGGATCGGGCAGGATGTCGCTCAGCACGCCAGGAACGTCCACAATCGTGCCCCGCTGATTCTCGTCGGGGTTGCTCACCAGCAGCCGGACCGGTTTGGGTACGTTGATGGCGGAGAGCGAACTGAGCGCGAGCGTGACCACGCTGGTGCCCTTGGTCTGGAAAACGTTGGGGTCCACCGTCACCTGCACGGTGGCGGGCGTGGTGCCCGAAGAAGGCGTAATGGTCACGCCGCTCTGGCTGGGAGTAATGGTGAAATCGGTGTGGCCGCCGCCCGGATCGGTAATCGTCAGGGGCTGGGCCACGGTGGCGCGGTTGCAGAAAGTGGTTTGCACCAGCACGTCTTCCTGGGCGGAAGCCAGGCGGTGATAGCTGTTCAAAGATCCCACCGGCAGCACCATCACGCCGCTATCGGAAACGGCATAGAGAATGGTCGCCGCGGCATTCAGCACCGCACGCCCCACCATGTCTTCGGGGATCACAATGCGGTCGCGCACCGTAAGATTATCCGCGTCCATGAGGAGAAGTGTCGGCAGGCTGGCGGAGGGCGTCGAGCCTGCCGACGTGGTCGAGGAGTTATATGGTGGGCCAGCTGGCTGGGTTGCATCGGGGATTTGAGCGTAGATCAGATTATGGGCTTCATCGATGGCGTGTCCGGTGACGTTGGTGGAAGTGAGCACGTTCGGATAGCGGGCCACAATGGCATTATTCGAGAGCATGGACCAGCCGATCATCGCGTAAGAGCCGTCGTAGGCTACACTGACGCGGTTCAGCAGGGGCGGCGAGGACGTGTCGCCAATGGCGCTGAGTACTCCGGTGCGCGCGTTGAAATTATAGATCACCTGGGTTGTTCCGGTACCGGCGCCCCCGATGCCCCAGATGGTCAGGTGGTCGCCCGACGTAGTCAGCGCGGTCTCCAGAATCTGGCCCGGAAAAGTGGGCGCGGGCACCGGCAGGGTCAGCGCGAGGTTGGCGAACGTGATCAACCCGCTCAGCACGCCGTTGGTCGGATCCAGCGTAAAGAAGCCTGTGGTGGTCACCACGAGGGCCATGCCTGGCCCGCTGGGTACGCCACCGAAGAACGCCACACCCAGTGGGGGAGCTCCCGTGATGAAAGTCTGCTGCGAGTTGTCGGTCAGACGGATCAGGGTCAGCAGGTTCTGGCTGGGGTCCGGGGTGGTGGCGTTGGCGAAATGCGCGACCAGCAGGTACTGGGCGTCGGGTGACAGCGCCAGCGAGCCGGGCTGCGCCGACACGTTGATCGACGTGTGGACGGTATTGTCCGCAGTCGAGAGAACATCGATCCGGTTAGCCGTGAAGTTGGCGATGTAGAGCACGCCACGGCCCTCGTCCAGAGCGATATCGGCGGCCAGCCCGCCAATGGCCGCCACTGTCCCGAAACCGGCGGCGTGACAGGGCATTGTGGCGCTCGCCAGTGTAGCGAGCGCGATTAGAATGGGCAATCCGTTGCTGCGCATAAGGAGGCTCTTCAAACGATTTGATTAAAGGCCCGCGGAGCCGCGGAATCAATGATCGAAATAGCTAGTAACCGGCGCATTACCAAAGTTAGTCGTGTATTTCCGCAGATTTATGCCTATACTTCACGCGTGGGAAAGAGGAAAGCTGCGGTTTCCGACGACCGCATCCGCGGTTTTCCGGAGCCTTGGTCATGAAGAATTCATTGTCGAAATTCGTACCCGTTACCCTATTGATTGCGCTCTTGGTGTTGGTGGCGCCGCCCAATCAGGCGCAGGTCCCGACCACCATGACTCAAGTGTCCTGTTCGCCGGATGGCCCCGAGTTCACGGTGGACGGCGGCGCGTACGCTCACGTCATGAGCGCGTTCTGGCCGATCGGCAGCAAACACACGCTGAGCGTCCCGCAGGGATACGGCGTATCGTATAACCACGATCAAACCATCATGTTCAGTTTCGTGACTTGGCAGTGGTCGGGGGGGAGCCTACCGGGCAGCACCATCACGGTGATGGCCGACCCGAGCATCCAGCAGTACGTGGCCACCTTCAACGCCCAATACCTATTCGGCATTCAATTCTCTTGCAGCAATGCGAACCCCTGCCCGGCTTCCCCCGGTACCATTCTTATGAATGGCGCGGCCATTACATCCAACACAGCTTCCTGGCAATCGCCGGGCGAGACCATCCTGCTGCAAGCCTTTGCCAACTCCGGTTGGATATTCGCCGGATGGCAGGCGGGCCCTAACCAGAGCAGCGCGGGGTTTCAGGATACTGTCACCCTGAACGGCCCCATGACGGTCTATCCCATCTTTGTTCCCGCCAAGACCGTCAACTTCTCGACCAATCCGGCGTCCATGAAACTGTATGCGGACGGCGTCCTGCTCGAAACCCCGACCAGCCTGCAGTGGGGTGAAAGCACCGTCCACAATATCGCGGCAATTGCGACCCAAAACGACTCCCAATTTCAACCCTGGATGTTCATGTCGTGGAGCGACGGGGGAGCGATGAGTCATGCCTACACGGTGGGCACTACTCCGTATCAAGAAACCATTACGGCCAACTACACGCCCGGCGCGCGCGCCAGTTTCCAGACGATGCCGGGAGGATTGAACCTCACCATCGACGGCGTGGCGCTGCCGCCGCCCTATGCCTTCGTCTGGGGAATCGGAACTACCCACACGCTGCAGGCGCCTCTGCAACAGACCGACGCGCAAGGCGGCGTCTGGTCGTTTTCCAAGTGGGACGATGGCACTACCTCGGCCAGCCGCAGCCTGACGATGCCCGCGGGGTCGCAGGTATTGGGTATCGGCATGATAGCCATGTACACCGGGCAGTCGCGCCTTATGGTGAACAGCACCGTGGCCGGCTTGCCCGTGACGGTGGATGGCGCTACCTGCACCACGCCTTGCAGCTTGTTGCGCCCGGTGGGCACGCAGGTGGATGTAAGCGCGCCCGCATCGGTTCCGCAGGGAGCCAACTCGCGCCAGGACTTCCTGGGCTGGTCCACCAACGGAGCTTCCCCGGTTGCTGGCGATTGGGTGGCCGCGCTCAACAACGCCACCACCACGATCAATGCGACATATCATTTGATGAACCTCCTCACGACCACGGCCAACCCGGCCACCGGCGCGCAGTGGAGCATCCTGCCCGGCTCGCCGGATGGCTTCTACGATTCGCAGACCCAAGTGAGCCTGGCGGTGACAACGCGGCCGGGCTATAAATTTGCCAACTGGAGCGGCGATCTGTCGGGAACGGTGCCATCCGGCACGCTGGTCATGACCGTTCCGCGCAACGTGATGGCGCAGCTCAGCTCGGTGCCGTACATCTCGTCACCGGCCCTGAACAACGCTGTGGGCGTCACACCGCAACCGACCGTGGCGGCCGGCTCGGTGGCTTCCATCTTCGGCGTTAACCTGGCTTCCACCGCGGCCATCGGGCCGGCCAGCCCGCTGGTCCAGACGCTGGCCGGCACGACTGTGCATATCGGCACCGATTATCTGCCGCTGTATTTCGCTTCGCCGACACAAATCAACCTGCAGGTGCCGCCAGATCTGCCGCCGGGCCAGCAGACCGTTACCGTGAGCCCGCAAGGCATGCCGGATGTAAGCGCGAACTTCCAGATTGCGCGCAACGCGCCGGGGCTGTTCCCCATGAATCTGGGCGGCCAGTCCTACGCCCTGGTGCTGCACGCGGACGGTACTCTGGTAACGCCCGACGCGCCGGCCATCATAGGCGAGTTGCTGACGGTCTACGGAACCGGCTTCGGACCCACCGCCCCCGCGCGGCCCTTTGGATTTCCCGTGCCGGCAACGCCCCCCTACGCGGTGGTCGATCCGGTTTCGGCGCAGGTGGGCGCAAGCACGCTGACCGTGGAAAGCGCGTACGCCCTCCCGGGAAGTATCGGAGTCGATGCCGTGCAGCTCCGCCTGGACAACACCGTGCCTTCCGGCGGGAACGCGAGCTTCCAACTGGTGGTCAACGGCGTGAACAGCAACACGCTGCTGCTGCCGGTGCAGTAACCAGCCGTAGCCGGAGCGTTCACGCCAGCAGATCGAGGGTCTTTCTGGAGAGTTCGTCGCCCACGTGGGCCAATTTCACGCTGGCTTCGAAATGGTTCCCGGCCTGCAACAGCGAGACCATTGGATCGCTCAGGCTGAGCGAATCCTCGGGTGGCGGATTCTCCTGCGGCAATGCGGCCCCGGCGATGGCTTGGGCCGATTTTTCCAGCTCCCCCTGGGCCCGGCTCAAGCCTTGTTGCGCGATTGACAGAATGTCCATAGCGAGCTTATCGGCCCGGTCCGGCGTGGCTTGAAGAAGTTGCGCGGCTAATGCAATCCCGCGGCGCCCTTCACTGAATCCAGGAGCTTGGCCGGGTCATACCCCGCGCCGTCTTTGAAGACCAGCGTCACTTTGCGGATATCGGCGATGCGCGTGGCCGGGTTGCCGTCGATCACTACCAGGTCGGCCTGCTTTCCTGCGGCGATGCTCCCGATGCGGTCCGTCTCGCCCAGAAACTTCGCCCCGTTAAAGGTGGCGATGCGGATGGCCTCCACAGGCGTGAAGCCGCCTTCCACCAGCAGCTCGATATTGCGCTGGTCGGCAAAGCCGGCCAGCGCCCCGCCGTTGCCGGTGGGATCCGCGCCCGCCATCAGCAGACCACCCGCCTTCACGAAGGCATATTCGAATTGCAGCTCCTTGCGCAGTTCCGCCAGCGCCGGCGCATCCGCGCCGCCGCGCGCCCGGGCGCGCGCGCCCAGATAGCTGATGGCGGCCTCCTCGGTGACCGCGTCCAGAAAGCGCTGCTCGACCGGCGGGCGGTCGCCGTCGAAGGCCTCGAAGACCGCCAGCGTCGAGGTGATCGCCACGTGGTGCGCCACCAGGTCGGCAATCATGTCGCGCACCGCGCCGCCCGACAAGTCCAATTGCGCGATCTCGGCGCGGTTCATGTTGGGGCACACGTCGGGCTGCTTGCCGGCGTGGAATTCGGTATCGACCAGCAAGCCGTGCTCCAGGTTGTCGATCCCCATGGCGGCGGCTTCGCGGAAACCGACGGAGCACAGGTGCCCGGTCACTTTGATGCCGTGCTTGTGGGCTGCGTCGATCGCCGCCTGCAGCTCGGCGTGCGTGATGTTCATGTAGGCCTTGAAAGATGTCACTCCCTCGCCGACCCAATACTCCACCGTGCGGACGGCGTCGTCCGGCCCGGTCAATTCGTGCATCTGCGGGCCGATGCTGCGCGGGCCTTCCAGATATGGTCCGGAGATCCACATCTTGGGACCGGGCATGTGTCCGGCGTCGATCAACTTCTTGACGTTGAGATCGGTATAGGGTTCGAGACTTCCCCCCGTGCGCGCCGTAGTGACGCCGCTGGCGAGATACAGGCGCGGAAAACTGAAAGCCTGCTCGGCATACAGCGGTACGCCGCCGCCCGACGGGTAGAAAAGGTGCTCGTGCATTCCCACGATTCCGGGAATTACGGTGTGGCCGGTGAGGTCCATCACCTGCGCGCCTTGGGGCGCCGGCGTGGAGGCGGCCGGCCCCACGGTTGCGATCTTGCCGTGGTCGATGACGATGGTCTGGTTTTCGAGCGGCGCCGCGCCCGTGCCGTCGATTACCCGGACGTGTTGGAGGGTCACCAGCGGCGCACTCACCGTGACAAAGGGCGCCGTCCCCGGGGTCAAGCGGCCCTGCCCCACAGCGAGGGCGGAAAAAAGCAAAAGGCTAAGCGGCTTCATCAGGGCTTCAATTATATATGGCCCGTGGGTCTCACCGGGGCAGACCCTAAGCTGCGCGGGTCCCCCTGGACCCGCATTCCCGCAGTGAACTCAACCCAATCCAAGCGCGAAGCAGGTCGGCCCGGGGGCCGGCCGCAGACCGGGGGTCCGCCCCACCGTGCTGCCGATCATTGGATCGTCATCTCCTTCTTGGTTTCCATTTCCGCATTGAGCAGGCGAACCTGGATTGGAAGCCCGCCGACCGACGCGGCCACCTGCCGCGCAACGCGCTCGAAGCCGGCGATGGCTTCCGGCTTGTCCCAGAACCCCTCAGAGGTAACGAACCAGATCGCCGTGCCGTCGCCTTTGGAAATGACCACGCTTGCACCGAGGTCCGCAAAGAACCCGATGGTCTTGAGCGCCTGGCCCAGCCCTTGAGCATCTTCTTGGGTCGCGGAGCCGAAGTAATAGACCTCATCCCTGGTTCCAACCAGGACCCTGCCGACGGTCAGTTTCTGGATATGGCCCGACGAGTCGAGCAGTCGCACCGTGATCGGAAATCCGCCAATCGAAGGTGCGATCCGCCGCCCGATCACCTCATAGCTCGAAATCGTGTCCGGGTGATTCCACGCGCTCTCTTTGACGACGAACGAAACCGACGCGCCGCTGGGCCCTTTTGACAGCAGGACGCTCAGTCCTTGATTGCTGAGGAAGCCGCTCGCGGTGAGCGCCTGGCCGAGCATTCTGGCATCCTCTTTGGTGGCGTAACCGGTGTAGTAGACCTCGTCCTTGGTCCCCACGATCACCTTGCGGTTTTTGCGCGCCTCAATCCGGTAAACTCCGGCCGCTATCGTCACCAATAGGGCGAGCCCGACGCCGAAAGCGAACGCCTGCGGCTTATGAATCATCGGAGCGTGAGCCCCCGTTACTTGCCGGAAACCGCGATGGTCACACCGGGTTGCGTGGAAACACTGCCCACCTGAATCGACACGGGGACCGCCCCAGCCGTCAGGCCGCTGGGAATCTGCACGTCGACCTGAGTCAGCCCGGCCACGATTCCCGGTGCGCCTCCCGCATAAACCGGCGTGAGAGTCCGGCCTCCGATAGTCACCGTTACGTTTGCCGCCACCAGTTCATTGGCGTCTGGAGTCAGTTGGCCGTCCACACTCGGCGGGTTGGTCTGGCCGGTTCCGGTGAGGAACAGCTCCACGTAATCCCCCGCGTTGAGCGGATGCGCGGCGTTGTTGTATGCGTAGGCGCCATTCTGAATGTTGATGGCCGCGGCTTGGCCTTTGCCGGAAGAATCGGCCGTGAAGAGAGCCGGCGCGGCTGTCGCCAGGGAAACCGGGAAAGTCGCCGCAAGATCGCCGTTATACTCCACGAAGACCTGCGCCTGCGATCCGGAAACTTCATACGGCACGATCGCCGAAACCTGGTTGGCGGAGGTATAGAGCAGTGGCGCGGCATAGTTGCCGAAATAAACGGTTGTTCCGGCCAAACTCGTTGGCACCTGCCCGTTGCTTCCCGGTGTGTACTGCACCAGGCCGGCCGGGCCCATGCCGGTGCCGTAGAGCACCACGATCTCGCCGCCGGAAACCGGGCCCGCCAGGTTGCTGGCGGCGTTGGCCACCGCGGCGATCTTGATTTGGAATCCGCCCAGCAGCAATTCGCGAACGGCGCTATTGCCGGAGTCGGCGATGTAGAGGTTGCCATTCGGCGCCAGCGCAATGCCCGCCGGGCCATTCATGGTGGCGAACAGTGCGACGCCGCCATCCCCCGTGTAGCCTCGCGCGCCGTTGCCCGCGATCGTATTAATGAAGCCGGAAGAGTAGACCTTGCGCACGCGCACGCTGCCATCCGAAATATAGAGGTTGCCCGAAGCGTCCACCGCCACGCCGGTGGGATTGCCCACCATGGCCGACACAGCCGGCCCGTCGTCGCCCGAATAACCGGCCAGGCCGTTTCCGGCCACCGTCGAGATGATGCCGCTCGAATTCACCACGCGGACCGCGTTGTTTCCCGTGTCCCCGATGTACACGTTGCCGCTCGAATCGGTGGCCACGCCCACCGGGGTGGTGAGTTGCGCATTGGCGGCCGCGCCGCCGTCGCCTGAGTATCCCGCGAGGCCATTGCCGGCAAGCGTCGTGATGGCGCCGCCGGGTGTGACTTTGCGGATGCGGTTGTTGCTGAAGTCGGCGATATAGAGGTTGCCCGCTCCATCCACCGACAGGCCCGCCGGGATGTTCAGTTGTGCGCTGGTGGCCGAGCCCCCATCGCCGCCGAAGCCCGCCGTGCCGCTGCCGGCCACCGTGTTGATGGTGCCGTTCGAAATTTTGCGCACACGCGCGTTCTGCGTGTCGGACACGTAGACATTGCCGCTCGCGTCCACCGCGATTCCCTGCGGAGAGTGCAGTTGCGCGCTGGTGGCCGCGCTCCCGTCGCCGCCCGAGCCGGCCGTGCCGTTGCCCGCGATGGTCGAGATGACCCCGGCCGCCGTCACCTTCCGCACCACGTTATTCACGGTGTCGGCGATGTACAGGTTGCCGGACGAATCCGTCGCCACGGCTTGCGGCGTGTTGAGTTGCGCCGAAATGGCCTGACCGCTGTCGCCCGAATAACTGTAGTTCCCGTTGCCCGCCACCGTGCTGATGTTGCCGCCCGAAGCCAGCTTGCGGATGCGCCGGTTGAGCGAATCGGCGATATAGACGTTGCCCGAAGAGTCCACCGCGACGCCCGTCGGGAAGCTGACCTCGGCGCTGGTTCCCATCGATCCATCGCCGCCGAATCCGGCCGTGCCATTGCCGGCGATGGTGTTTATGATTCCCTTGGTATTGATCATGCGGATGCGGCTGTCGCCATTCTCCGCAAAGTACACCTGGCCGCTGGAATCCACCGTCAGGCCGAAGGGCGTCACCAGGCCCGCCAGGTTGGCCGCGGCGCCATCGCCGGAGTAGCCGATATTCGGCGATCCGGTGATTTGCCCGGTGGTGGGCGCGGTGACGTTGCCCGCAATGAAGTTGATGATGCCGGTGCTGGCGGTGATCTCGCGGATCACCGCATTGGCGGAGTCCGAGATATAAACGTTGCCGCTCGAATCCACGGCCACGTCTTCCGGCGAGTGCAATTCCGCCGTGACAGCCAGGCCGGCATCGCCTTTGTAACTGGGGTAGCTGTCGCCTGCGATGGAGTTGATGAGGCCGTCGGTCGTGACCTCGCGAATCAGGTTGTCTCCGGTGTCGGCGATGTACACGTTGCCGCTTTTATCCACGGCCACGCCGGCCGGCAGGTGCAGCAGCGCGTTGATCGCCAGGCCGCCGTCGTTATAGGTGTTGGCCCCGCCGGGACTGACCTGCCCGCTTCCCGCGAAGGTGTTGATGATGCCCGCCGGGCTGACAATGCGGATGCGGTTGTTCTTCGAATCGGCGATGTACAGGTTGCCGGTTTGGTCCAGCGCCAGGCCCTGCGGCGCATTCAATTGCGCCTGTGTGGCCGGCCCGCCGTCGCCCGAGAAGCCCGGCCGCGAGTTGCCCGCGATCAGCGTCAGGTTTCCGCCGGCGTCCATCCGGAACACACAATTCAAACTGCTGAAATAGACGTTGCCCGCCGCATCCACCATCACCCGGTTCGGCTGCCCGATGGTGGTGCTGGCCGCCGCTGCCGGTGTGGGCGGCGGCGCTCCGCCGGCCACGGTGGCAATCGAGTACTGCTGCCCGAGCGCCACATGGCTCGCCGCCATCAGCGAGATGCAGCACAGCTTTGCAAACGGTTTCGACATTACGCGTCCAATCCTGACAGGGTGAATGAGAGATGAATAACCATAGTAAGACGTTTCGGAGCGCTACAGGAACGCGCCGAGGCGCATTTACCGCGCGACCGCCTCGGCCACCGCCTCAGCTACCGCGCCCAGCGCCTGTGCGCAATCTTCACGGGTGGCGTCATAGTGCGTCACCGCGCGCACCTGTCGGTCATTAATCGCGTTCATCAGTATGCCCCGCCGTTTCAGTTGCACGCTGAGGGCCGCTGGCGGAACGCCCGTTCCGGCGACGTCGAAGACCACGATGTTGGTCGAGACGGCGCGCGGCTCGATCCCCGGAATGCGCGCCAGGCCTTCGGCCAGGAAGCGGGCATTGGCGTGATCGGCGGCCAGCTTTTTGGGAGAGTCTTCGAGCGCTACCAGGCACGCCGCCGCCAGCACTCCCACTTGCCGCATGCCGCCGCCCAACCGTTTGCGGTAGAGGCGGCCCTTCGCAATCAGGTGCTTCGGCCCCGCCAGGATCGATCCCGCCGGCGCGCCCAGGCCCTTCGACAGACAGAACATCACCGTGTCGGCAGGCGCGCAGATCTCGCGCACCGGCATCCCCGTGGCTTCAGCCGCATTGAAAATGCGGGCGCCGTCCATGTGCACCTTCAACCCCCGCTCGTGCGCGCCGTCGCAGATTTCGTAAATGGTTTCCATGGGGTAGACCGTGCCGCCCCACATGTTGTGCGTGTTCTCGATCTCGACGAGGCCGGTGGGCGCCGTATACGGATTCACCGGCTTGATGAGCCGCTTCACTTCCTCCCAGGAGAGGATGCCGTCGCTGGTGGGGATGGCGCGAATCACGCAGCCGGAAAACCACGCCACCATCGACATCTCGTAATCCAGCATGTGCGCGCGGGAGTCGCAGATCACCTCCTGCCCGTGTTCGGTGAGCAGCTTCACCGCGATGGTGTTCCCCATGGTGCCGGTGGGGACGAATAGCGCCGCCTGCTTGCCGGTCACGTCGGCGGCCTGCTCCTCCAGGCGGTTTACCGTGGGATCCTCGCCGTAAACGTCGTCGCCCACCTCGGCCTCCATCATGGCGCGGCGCATTTCGGGCGTCGGCCTGGTGACGGTATCGCTGCGCAAATCGATGATTTTCATGTGGTCAAAAACTCCTGGAACACTTCGTTGGAAAGCAGTACGCCGCGCTTCGTGAGGCGCAAAACCCCATCCTGGGTTTCGAGCAGACCGGCATCCACAAAGCATTGGATGGGCCGCTCGAAGCGGCGCCATTCGTCGGCCGTGGGGCGAATGCCGGCCGTCAGGCGCAGTCCGACAAAGAAGCGCTCATCCGCCAGCGCCTCCGCTCCCTGACGGTCGCAATTCCGAGGCTTGAGGTACTCCTCCGCGGACTCGGGGTTTTGCGTGCGCACCCGTCCGTCGAACGAATGCGCGTCCGCGCCGAAGCCGGCATAGGGCTCCAGCCTCCAGTACTTCAGGTTGTGCCGCGATTCGAACCCCGGCCGCGCGAAATTGGAAATCTCGTAACGCACGATTCCCATCGCAGCCAGCCTCTCGACCGCCGTCTCATAGAATGCCGCGGTCTGGTCGTCGCCGGGTGTGTCGCCCGCGCCGTAGCGCACGCCGCCCAGCATCATCTCTTTGCCGAGGCGGCTGTCTTCATCCACCTCCAGCATGTAGACCGAGACGTGCGCCGGCCCGAGGCGCTCAATCCAATCCAGCGACTCGCGCCAACTGGCCTCCGTCTGGCCGGAGAGCCCGGCAATCAAATCGATATTGCAGTTTTGGATGCCCGCATCGCTCAATAGGCGGATCTCCGCCTCGACGGTCGCGACCGTGTGCTTGCGGCCCGTGCGCCGGATCTCCTTATCGACGAACGACTGCACTCCGAGGCTGACGCGATTGATGCCGGCCGCGCCCCACGATCGGGCCTTTGCTGTGGTAATGGTGCCGGGCGCCGCCTCGATAGTGGCCTCCAGCCATGGCCGTCCCGGGATTAGTTGCAGGAACGAAGCCAATTCCTCGGGGGCCAGGGTACTGGGTGTGCCGCCCCCCAAGTAAACCGTTTGAGGCGTCCACTCCCAGGCGTGCGCGCGGATTTCGTTTGCCAGCGCAATCAGATAGCGCTCCTGGAGGGCCGCCGGGAAGACCCCCGACGCGAAGTTGCAGTACGTACACTTCTGTGCGCAGAACGGATATGAGACGTAGACTCCCGCCACCTTATTGATTGTAGCGGGATTGATTGTTGCGGGCAGCGGACCGGTCGCGATGGGTTTCATAATCGCTAAAATCAATATTTTTTTGTTGAAAACTTGATAAAATTAATATATAAATTAATTATATTGGCCCTTGCGGATGAAAAACATGGCTACGGAACGCAAACCCACCGCCGATTGGCAGGAACTCACACGATTGACCGAAGGTCACCCCATTGTCGTGGAGCGGGTTCGCCTGACGGAAAAGGATATCGCCATCGAAGGCCGCTTCGAGTTGCCGCAACTGGCCCGGTTGAGCATGGAAGACCAGGTCTTCATCACGGCGTTCGTACGCTCCCATGGGTCCATCAAGGAGATGGAACAGGTCTTCGGCGTCAGCTACCCGACCATCAAATCGCGGCTGACGCGCATCGCCAACAGCCTGGAGTTTGTGGAAACGAATCCGAAGCCGTCCCGGGCGGAGATTTTGGAGCGGCTGGAACGCCGGGAGATCAGTGCGGAGCAGGCCATACGGGAATTGGAGACGTCGCGGTAACCAAACCGGCAGGAGAAATACCATGAACGAGAATCGAAAGAAGATTTTGAACATGCTGGCGCAGGGGCAGATCACGGCCGATGAGGCCGAACGCCTGATCGCGGCTTTAGAGAACGAGGCGCCGCCAGCGGGCGCGCCGGGAGCTTCGGAACAGGCTCCCAAGCCCAAGCCGAAGTACCTTCGCGTGGTGGCCACCGAGAACAACTGGCGCGGAGAGCCGGTCAACGTAAACGTCCGCGTGCCGTTGCAGATGCTGCGATCCGGAGTGAAGCTGGCAGGCCTGATTCCGAAGCAGGCGCGCGAGCGGGTGAATGCGGCGCTGCAGCAGGAGGGCGTGCCATTCGATTTGAACCAGATCACTTCCGACAACCTGGAAGAAGTCATCGGCCACCTGGACGAGCTCACCGTGGATATCGACGACAAGGGCAAGACCAAGGTCCGCGTCTTCTGCGAGTAACCGCGCCGGGGATCGGAGGGCTGTTTAGCGTGCGGGCTGGCTTACCACCAGCGGTGTGGCGCATCAAGCACCAGTATGGATGCTGATTGATGCATATCCAGCCGTCGCGCCAGTGGTGGCAAGCGGTGCGCTTTCCGATGAGACGGGTTCTCGGGAGGTAGTGATCCTACCCCACCAGCTCCGGTTCCGCCACCGCGCTTCCGCAGCCCTTTTTCTTCGCCAGCAAATCCAGCCGCATCATCTCTTCCCCCACTTCCTGCGGCACCGCGAATTCGCGCTCGATGCGCTCGCGATAGACCGGGCCGGAATTATAGGCGCAGAAGGGATAGATCCTGCCGTTCGGAGCGGCGTAGTGGATGACGCAGCGTTTCACGCGCTCCACGTCGTAATTGTACGAATCCATGAAGTGCATGCCGGCCAGCATCAACGTGCGGTAGGTGAAGCCCTTCTTTTCCGCGTCGCCGCGCCCGTGCTTCTTATCGGTGAGGCCCTGCAGGGTCTGCAGGAACTTGGGGAAGTCCAGGCCTTCGGGCGCCTTCTCGGCGTGGAAGAATTTACGCAGGTTGTTCCAGGCGGAGAGCTTGGTGAAGAACTGGATGCGGCGCTTGCCGGCCTTGCGCGCCAGCAGATCCATTTCCTGGAGCATCGGGCCGACGTCCACGAACTGCGTCACCGGCGTGGCCTTGCGATTCTGGTCGACGAACAGGTACGTGCCCAGCGAGCAGTGCGGATGGCAGCTCAGCGTGGTGGTTTCCTCACCGCGCAGCGCGCCGAGGAGTTTCGAAAACGGCGTCACGCAGCTCAGCGGGAACCAATCCTGGTACGGATCGGCGATGCCCGTTTGTTGCTGGACGGCATGCGCGAAATCGGAAAGCGTGAACCGCTTGGCTTCCAGTTCGTGGCGCGCGATGCGTCCCGTGAAGGCCACCGGCTGGAAGCTGATGCCGCTGGTGCAATCGATATATTCCAGCGCCAGCCGCACAATGTCGCCGATCTGGTGGTCGTTGAGCCCCTTCACGATGGTGGGAACGAACACGATCTTCAGCCCGGCCTTACGGACGTTTTCGATGCACTTCAGCTTCTTCTCCCACAGCCGCTCGCCGCGCGTGCGGCGGTAGACGTCGTCGCAGACGCCGTCGAACTGCAGGTAGAGCGTGTGCAGGCCGGCTTCCTTCGACTGCTCGGCGAATTCCAGGTCGGTGAACTTGATGCCGTTGGTGGCCGCCTGCAAGTGGCTGAAGCCCATCTCCCGGGCCATGCGCAGCACGTCCAGGAAGCGCGGGTAAATGGTCGGCTCGCCGCCCGAGAACTGCACGATGCGGCCGGCCACGGGCTTTTCGTCGCGCAGCGCCTGGAGCATTTTGCGGACGGTTTCGAAATCCGGCTCGTAAACGTAACCCGCCGCGTTGGCGTTGGCGAAACAGACCGGGCACGTGAGGTTGCAGCGGTTGGTGAGATCGACATTGGCGAGGCCGGTGTGGCTGGTGTGCAGGTTACACAGGCCGCAATCGTCCGGGCACTTCGTTGCGTTGGTCACGGCCGGGTTCTCCAGGCCGCGGTTGTCGCCGAAGCTCCATTCCTCCATCTTCAGATAAAGCCGCGCGTCGGAATAAATAATGTCGCGGAAGTCGCCGTGATTCGCGCAATGCTTTTCCATCACAACTTTGCCGCCGTCTTCAAAGATTCTGGCGTCAATCAGTTGCGAACAATCGGGGCAGAGCGATCGGGTGGTCTTAGGGAGGCCTTTGGCGAGGTTCTGGATCGGTGAACCCGTGTAGGTAGTTTTCGGCTGTAGTACCTGGAATTCCGCCATGCCTTGGATTCTAAGCAGTTTAACCGGTGAAAACCATATTAAGACGCTAAAAGGTGAATTCCCGCAGTTGGGCGGCGATTTTTGGGGCTGAACGGGAACCTGCGTTATCCTGCGGTTTGACCTCCGTACTCGACCTTCCGCACGCCGCAGTCTCTTTCGGGGCGGCCTTCCTGGCCGGCTCCATCAACTCCGTAGCCGGCGGCGGGACGCTGGTGTCGTTCCCCACGCTGATCTGGCTGGGTCTCGATTCGGTCACCGCCAGCGCGACCTCGACGGTAGCCATCTGGCCGGGCACGGTGGGCAGCGCATGGGGATATCGCCGGGAACTGCGCGCCGCCGAGCCGCGCTTCCTGGCGCTGATCGTCCCCAGCCTGGTCGGAGGCATCGCCGGGGCCATCCTGCTGCGCCACACACCCACGGCCACATTCGACCGCCTGGTGCCCTACCTGATCCTCTTCGCCACGCTGCTGTTCGCCGCCCAGGAAACCGTGCAGCGCCACCTGGGGACGGGTTCGGAGTCGGCCCGGCGGTCGGCCCGCTGGATGACCGGCGGCATGCTGTTCCAATTAGCGGTAGGCCTTTATGGCGGCTATTTCGGCGCCGGCATCGGCATCCTGATGCTGGCTGCGCTGAGCATCCTGGGGCTACGCGACATCCACGAAATGAATGGCCTCAAAGTGGTGTTCGGCGGCAGCGTGAACGGCATCGCCGCGGCTTATTTCATCTGGGCCCGCATGGTGTATTGGCCCTACGTAGTGCTGATGGCGGTAGCGGCGATCGTCGGCGGGTTCGCCGGCGCCGGGGCGGCGCGCCGCCTGGGCCGCACGGCGGTCCGTCGTGTGGTGATTCTCATCGGGGTAGGGATGGCGGTGTCGCTGTTTCTGCGAAAATAATGTGCCGCGCATCACGCCCTCGCCTGTGCCGCCAAATCCCCGCAATAATTCCGCTTTCTCCCGGACCAATTTGGGACTAGAATGATTTTAGAGGCTGTAGTATGGAGGGCCGGCTCACACTCGCCGGAATCCTATTTGCGTTGCTGGTCCCGGCGTCCCTGGACGCTGCGGTAGTGCCGCGCCGCTGGCAGGACGGCGAAATCCTCTCCCGCAAGACAGTTGCCACCGGACACGCTTACCTGCGCAAGCAGTACGTTTATCGCGTCAAAGGTTTCGGCCGTTCCTACCTGGTGGTATCCGACACTCCGCTGCACCTGGATTTGTACGTTCCGATGCGTTTCTCGGCCGACCGCAGGCACCTGTTCATCCAGGATGCCGACGGCCAGGAACGCAAAGCCGCGATCCTGCAGGTGGCGCGATATCGGGCCCGCCAGTAAGCCCCCGGGCGGCTTCCGGGAAACGCTGGCTGTGGGGCCAATGCTCGCCTGGGGCGGAACGCCCGGTTGCCCGGTGAAATTAGAGATATAACAAGAGTGTGGAAAATCGGACCGAACCGCGAACCTTATGGCAGTGGATCAGATACATTGTCGTGGCCCTTATCGCGATATGGCTGGTGATCTGGATGTTGAAGTTTGTTGGTATCAATATCTTTTAGCGCCGCGGCAGTTCTCTTCCAATAGATCGGTTCTCTGATAAAATCGTGAAGGCGTTGATCCATCGCCGGCACCTCTATGCGGCACTGGGTTCGCGTCAAGGTGTTAAGGAATGCGCGCCCGTAGCTCAGTTGGATAGAGCGGCTGGCTTCGAACCAGTAGGCCGGGAGTTCGAGTCTCTCCGGGCGCACCACATTCTAAATGACTTATGAGTCGGCGTATTTCATCGTTGCCGATATGACAGCCATTCTGACAGCCACGCCGTTAGGGAATCACGGATCGCGTGTGGGAACCGGACCTGATGGCGGCGTGAGGGCGGCAAGCGCGACTACTCACCGCGAGGAATTACCGCACGCACTTGAAGCACTCGGTAGTGCGTGGCGAGGACCTCCTTGTCGTAGCCGTACTTTATGGTTTCCTCGATGGCTACGTCCAAGGCATCACCTGGGTGCAGGGTCACGTTGCCTTGATGAAATTCGCTGAGCCATTTTTCGTCGATCACCTTGGCGGGTAGCTTTCTGCCGTCGAATCTAAATTCCCACATCGAGTCACCCAAAAAGTCAGGCTTCTTGATCTTCAGTATCAAATCTCGTGGATTGATGACAGTCTGCTGGGTGAGCACTTCTTCGATCCGTTCCGGCGTCACGCGGAACGAGCGGTTAATCTCGACTGTTCCGTCCGGGGTGAGGTATTTTGCGTGATCGTCTGGCCCCAATGGAGTGGTGCCCTCGGAGAGGAGAAGGAGAGATTGCGCGACTTCACCGGCTGGCAGAGTCCGGTATTTCGGCAATTCTACGGTCCGCGCCTCTCTCGCCGCGTCTGAAATAACCCGCTGAAGATCATAGATTTCTTGACTGTTCTGAATCGTTTCCCGGTCTTTCAGGTAATCGACCATTCGTCGTTTGGCCTTGACCAAGTATGCGCCTACAAGTTTCTTCCATTCAAGATTTTTTATCGCGTCGTCGTCAAACGACTCCAAAACCGAACGAAGAAACGTAGTGAGAGAACCAACCTCGATATTTTCCAAGTACAGTACGGGTTTGAGCTCCGGGTTGAGCGATTGGGCAAGTTTGATGTCGATTAACTGGCAGGCGTCGATCAGGTTCGTCATGGACCGGTAGACCCTGGCTGGATCTGGGCTATTCGGTTTGAACTCAATCTCGATGCCGAAGTCAACGTCGAAGCGTATCGGTATCTGAGAGGCGGCGGACATTACGTCAAGAATTGTACCTCACGGCAAATCCAGCTACGTGCAAGCGATAATCCATTGCCCGGACTCGGCGAACTTCGCGGGCGGCGCATCTCCCCGCAAAGACCACACTACCCAGAAGCTTTCCCTAGGCGACACGAACGGGCGTCCCTGGAATCACCTTGGCTGGCGCAACCGTGAAAACGGCGTCCGTCTGGCGCGCCGTTTCCTTCTTCATCTCTTCGAGGATATGCCCGTACGTGTTCATGGTGAGGTTGAATGACGAATGGCCGAGAAGCTCCATGATGTACCGCGGGTGGACCCCCTGCGCTAGCAACAGCGTTGCGGCGCTGTGGCGGAGATCGTGAAAGCGCAGTTGAGGTAAGAGCTTCCGTTTTTTCTCTTTGTCCGGTTCGGGGTCGTCCGGGTCGCGGGTGTTCATGATCGCGTAATAGGCGCGCAGCATGTTTCGCTGGTCCAACATGGTTCCAATGCTGGTCGTGAATACCATACCGGTGTCGCGCCAACGCGCGCCGGCCGCGCTGCGTTCTTTCTCCTGGCGGCCGCGGTGAGCGTGAAGCGCCGAGATTGCAACCTGGGGCAACGCAATAAGTCGGCGGCTGCGGTCCGTCTTCGGCGCGATCAATTCCAGCTTGCCTTTTTTCTCCCCCGGTCGTTTGATCCGTTGCAGCGAATACGCAACCTCCAACCTACCCGCGTCTAAATCTACATCCTTCCACCGAAGGCCGAGAATTTCCCCCTCCCGCAAACCAAGTGAGAGGGCAACGGTGAAAATGGCCTCAAGCCGGTTCCCCTTGGCGAGGCCGAGAAAGCGCAGTGCTTCTTCCTTGGTGAATACGTGCAGCTTCGATTTTTGCAGGCGCGGGGGTTTCACCAGCGCCGCTACGTTTCTGGCAACCAGGCCATCACGCACCGCGACATTGAGCGCGGCCCGGAGCGTAGCGCGAAAGTGGCGGATGGATTTCGGCGCCAATCCTGCCTTCGCCTTGCTCTGCATGAATTCTCGAACCTCCTGCGGTTGAAACTTCACTAACGGTCTTTTCCCGAAGGCTGGAATCAGGTGTATTCGCGTCTGGTACTCGTACGCCGCATAGGTCTTCGGTTTTGTCGCTGGTGGCTTCTGCATTTCCAGCCATTGCTTGAGCCACTCTCCGACGGTGAGACGGTCAGATTCAACCGGCAAACCGAGTTGCTGGGCGCGCAGCGCGCGAGTCAATTCCTTTTGAACCGCGTTGCGAGTTTTCCTGTAGATGGATTTGCGATGCCGCTTTCCATCGCGGTATCCGTCATGGATCGTCGCGACCCATCGCCCGTCATTTCGCTGGTAAATCGATCCTTCGCTGTTGCCACGTCTGCTCATTCGTTTTCTCCCTGGGTTTCAGTCTTCCGCCGCTGTTTGTAACGGCGCTGAGCAATCCTGTTGGCGACCTTCCGGCCGCATTCCTGGCAGTAGTGCAATTCGCCGGCGCGCGGCCAGCGATCCGGCCGATACGGCGATCCGCAATCCGAACACCACACAAAGCTCTCTTGCCGTAATGTCGCGCGAAGAAGTTGAACGCCGATCGCGATCAGCAGGCTGGGGGTCCCCCGCCCCAACGGGTCACTCAGCCCTAGCCTGAACTCGACACCTGGCCCCGACCAATCGAGGGACACGCCTACCTCGCATTCGTCAAGCCAATGATTCACGGTCTGCGCTAAGACCCGCTTTTGTTCCGCGAGCGTCTGGCGCCGCTGCGCTGCGAGAGCGACCACGAGGGGATTAGCCGCGAGGCTGTTGTCTTCCTTGCGGTCGAGAAGCCAGGCCCAACCGGCTGCGTTCACGCGGCGCTCCTTTCGAAGATCGGTTTCAACGGCAAGAATGCCGCGCGCCCGGCCGATGTAGCGTCGCCACCCTACCAGAGATTCCATGGCAGACCGTCCCCGTGTGATGTCATCCGCGTCAATGCCGCGGCGGTAGCACCGCAGGTTGCGCATATCCCGGTGTCCCCAGGCGAATCCGTGCTTGCACAAGCCCAGTGGCCCATGGATTTCTGCGAATCGGAGCAGCCTCTCGTCCGATGCGTTGGCGAGTGCGCAGAACCTCTGCAGAAGCCGGAAGTCGGTTATCAGATGTATGCGTTCTGAGGTGTCGCGCGTCACACCCCACACGATGTAACCGGCCTCAAGCCGGGCTGGGTGCGCAGGAACGCGGAGGGCCTTCGAAACCATCGGCGAGCGTGAATCTGGAAGGTCGGCGGGTGTGGGCGTTCGCTTCATTTTTCTCGATAATACTCAAATAAGCCTGACGGTATTGTATACCAAAACGGCGGCCCGTACAATATGCCATGGATTTGATAATCACCACGAGGAACACATGGACAAACTGCTATTGAAACCCTCCGAGGTCAGCGAACTGACCGGGGTGGGAAAAAGCAAGACGTACGAACTCATTGCGGCGGGAGTGATCCCGTCAGTCCGCATCGGAAGATCGGTGCGCGTTCCTGCGGACCAACTGCGCCGCTGGATTGCCGACCTGCAAAGACCTGAGGTCGCGCCGGTATGACCGGCCCGGCGCCAGGGCGACGGACCAACGTCGGCGGACGGCCGCCCCGAACTGATGTGACCCCCGCCCGAGTGCGGGCTCTGAGGCGCCAAGGACTCAGCTTTCACGAGATCGCCCGCCAGCTTCATGCGGGGTACGGAACGGTAAGGAAGGCCTACCAGCAGGCCGACGATGCAGCAGGCGTGAGCGAAAACCCCTCTACGGAGACTTTATGACGGACGCAGAACCCAAGCCGGATCAAAAACAGGCTCTCCGGCGAGACGCCCTCTTGGCCGACCAGCACCTTAAACGAAAATATCGAGAGCTTTTCCAGTCCGACCCCAAGGGGTCTCGCGACATCATTCGGCGAGTGCGAGCCCGGGTGTTTCGGATGAAACCCGGCCCCAAGCCGCAGCGAAACCCGATGATTGCGAAGGCAGCCCGCCAACGCATCCGCGGGGATTCGTGGTCCATGCTGTACCCGCTCTACATTGACCGCTACGCCGAAGTGAACGAGTTCACGCGCGGCCTCCTGGAAGATGCGTTCCGCCGAAAGGTCACCGACTATTTGCGGAACCATCCCCGGCTGAAATGCCAGCGAGAAACTCCCGCAAAAGAAAGCGGGCCAGAGCCGACCCGATAATTTGCCCCCGGCAACCTTTCTTGGACAGGAACGCCGATTGGAGGATATGTTCACCGAGTATGAGACACAACGCCAACAGGAGACAAACAACCATGGCACGTGAAACCGGCCCGACGAAAGCGGAATTGAGCGACACCCTTGAACAGATCGTAGATCTGGCGGAGGAGGCCCTCGATCCGGAACTGAGCAGAGAAGAGCTCGTTAGCAAAGTAAAGGAACTCGCCGACCTCGCGACCGGCGAAGGCGAAGAGAGCGGGGAGGGAGGTGAAGAGGACTGACGCGGCCGGCGCGCCGTAAGGAAGCCGTGACTGACCGCGCGTTGCGCTACCGGGCGCAGGCCCACCCGCCAGGGGGCCCGCCTATTTGTGCTCTCTGCGGGACCGGCGCCCGGAGCGCTCAGATTGACATCGGCCACGTTGACGGCAACGAGTCGCACGGCTCGCCGGAGAATTTGATCTGGACGTGTCGATCATGCAACGTGAAATCCGGCAACGTCCTGCGGGGTGCGGGAATCGGCAGGCTCACCAGGCAATTCAATCCCACGTCATCGGGTGCGAAATCCTTGGGCCAATGGCTCGCGGCGGTGACCAGCATGAACGGTGAATCGTCCTCGATGCCCGTGGCCGATGCGGTCGCCATGATCCACGCAACGCCACCGGAGAGGCGCAGCGAATTCGCGCAGCAGATCTGGCGAAAACGCCGCGAACACTACGGCGCAACAGGGCGAAGCGACTCCATTCCTTTTTAGAGCGAACCTGAATTTAGAGTTTTGTCGAGCAGCGCCGGGACCGTGCATCAGTGCAACGAGCCAGCCCCGGCACTTGATGTGGTCTGGCGATCTCATCGTACGCTCGTTCCACGAAAACTGTCAATGCCTACGCTGCAAACGCAGCGGCGGAAGAGGGCAAATGCGAAGGAAGCGTACGCCTGCGAAACCGACTCCGCAGTATTTCTCTCCGCGTCACGAATTCAAAATCTACGCCGCGATTCGAGCGAGTATTGCGTTGCCACCCGGACCGAAAATAGCGTGGGAGGCGTTAGCTGATCTGTTCTATCCCGACTCTGGATCGGTCACATATTCGTACGAGGAACTTGCACGGGACATCGGCCTCAAGCGCGACCAGGCGAAACGTCACGTGAAGGTGCTGCAGCGCGCGGGCCTGCTAGCGATCAAAACGCGCTTTCAATACAACCGCCAAATCGAAAATGAGTTTTTCTTCGTTTGTCGTGATCTTCAAGAAATCCGCACAGGAGATTTGGGCCTTCCCCGCCGATCGCAGGGCGGGCTGCGCCAGTCGCGCGCAGACCATACCCCGTCAGATTCGCCCGCCTCAGAGGGCTAGTTTGCATGGGCGTGGGATTATGCTAAGTTGCCCCTGCCTGACCAAGCATTTGTGCACTCCCCCTCGCCAGCAGAATTGCCCCACCTAGGGGGTGCTAACTTGCGGCTCCGATTCCTCTGTGCCTCTGGAATCCTCTGGAATCCTCTGAAAAACAGGCGGGCGGGAAACGTAGAAGCAGTCTCTATGGAGGAGCGCGAGACGGAAACGCGCCCACCCACCCGCCTATTTTTTTCAAAAAAAACCAAAAAGCAGCAAACGCCAACACCGCTCTGTGGCGCCCGCAGGTGGAGCTTTTACCCGCCGGCATTTTCTGATCGCCGCACCGGGCAACGTCCCCGATTCTGCGTCGGCCTTGGGCTTTAGAATAGAGTATTATAAAGCCTTCACAAGGGTGCACCAAGTGGACGCCAACCGGCGAGGATTCATCGGCCGCACACCGATCCTCTTCCTTTCGGCGCCGGCGGCAGTAGTATAGGGTACACTACTACCCCGGAGAAAAACGCCACCGGACGACAATGGACGCATTTCTTGACGTTTTGAAACCGAATCGAAGCGGCAATTGCCGACACGGTGGCAATGGATCCGAGGGTTGACGGTAGATTCGGTAGATTTGTGTACATATTACATTTTGCATAGAGCATGGAGAGCGGGCCGGCTCCGGTTGTTGAGACGGAGCCCCCCGTTTAGCAGAGTAGACTCTACTATAGCCGGTGCCCCGGACCACACCGGACACCCCCGGACGCGTTTCTTCGGGCGTACAATCGAATTCAAATGCGAAACGCCACACGCGATATTGAGCCGCTGTTGTACAGCGTCACGCACGTTGCGAAGCTGATAGGTTTTGGCCGCACCAAAACCTATCAGCTCGTTCAGGCTGGAAACATCCCGAGCATACGGGTGGAAGGAAGAACGCGGATCAAACGAACCGTGTTGGATGACTGGATCGCCCGTCAAGGCGGGACCCGTTAACCTTGGGAACTATCCCATTCGGCACCAAGGGGAAGATAGCCTCCGCTGCGGTCTTCCCTCAAGATTCTAAGACAGGAGGTGACGTGTGTTCCGAAGGAGTGCCATTCTGGCGCTGCTCGGCGCCATTTGCGCTCTTGCACAGAGTCAATCCCCCAGCGGTTCCATTCGTCCGCTGGTGATGAACACGACGCAGTATCGGCTTCGCGCGGGCGAATCCGTCAAGATTGACGCGCCGCCCGAGACGCTCGATTTCGTG
>Ga0181530_10002142_pt1 | contig 23936 bp, 24 predicted proteins | sample PEATcosm2014_Bin_42_FD_119769 | JGI IMG/M metagenome (GOLD analysis project Ga0181530, IMG submission 119769) | Peatland microbial communities from MTU Mesocosm Facility, Houghton, MI, USA - PEATcosm2014_Bin10_60_metaG | ecosystem: Environmental > Terrestrial > Soil > Wetlands > Peat | place... | reverse complement strand
GCCAAGCCCATCTCCTGCCTTGGCTCCATCGCTACAACTGGCATCGTCCCCACACCGCCTTGAAGAACAAAACTCCTATCTCCAGACTCCCTCTAAGCGGGGACGACCTGTTGAGACTCCACAGCTAGACCCCTTCGCAGCATGACAGGCGGCCCCATATTGCTGCGCCAGTGGCGGGACGATGACCTGGAGCCGTATGCCGAGATGAACGCGGATCCGGAGGTCATGAGGTTCTTCCCGGAGCCTCTCACCCGGGAGGAGTCCAAGGGGGCCCTGGACCGGCATCGCTCGCTCATCGACAAGCGCGGCTGGGGGCTCTGGGCGGTCGAGGTCGACGGCGCATTCGCGGGGTACACCGGCCTCGCGGTGCCGGCGTTTGCGGCGCACTTCACGCCGTGCGTTGAGATCGGCTGGAGACTGAGGCGGGAGTTCTGGGGGCGCGGGATTGCATATGCGGCCGCACTGGCCGCGCAGTCGTTTGCCTTCGAGAGCCTTAAACTGCCCGAGCTTGTGTCCTTCACCGCCGCGATAAACACCCGCTCGCGTCGGCTAATGGAGCGGCTTGGATTCAGCAGGAGGGAGGAGGAGGACTTCCTCCACCCGTCACTGGCGCCGGACAGCCCCCTTCGCCTTCACGTCCTGTATCGGAAACCCAACCAGCCAACGGGCCCGATGCCCAGGGCCGTCGCACCTCATGCGGTGCTGGCGTCGCGCTTGCCGTAGGCGCGGATCGTTCCAACGTTGGGGGACAACCAACCACCGCCCATGAGCGCAGCCTCCAAGTCCCCCGGCAAGGGCCCCCATCCGCCGGCCGGCCCCGAGAAGAAGAAGGACGGCCTGTACACCCTCGGCATCGAGGAGGAGTTCCAGATCATAGATCCCGTGAGCCGTGAGCTCCGCTCGCACATCGAGCAGATCATGGAGGACGGGAAGATGATCCTTCGCGAGCGGGTCAAGCCCGAGATGCACCAGTCCGTCGTCGAGGCGGGCACCGACATCTGCCACAACGTGTCCGAGGCCCGCGCCGCCGTGGCCGCGCTCCGCTCCGACCTCTGGAAGCTCGCGCAGAAGCACGGCCTGACGATCGCGGCCTCCGGCACCCACCCCTTCTCGCACTGGATGGACCAGAAGATCACGGAGGGCGCGCGCTACAGGGAGATCGTCGAGGACATGCAGCAGGTCGCGCGCGCAAACCTGATCTTCGGCCTCCACGTGCACGTCGGCATCCCCGACCGCGAGACCGCGATCCAAGTGATGAACATGGCGCGCTATTTCCTGCCGCACCTCTTCGCCCTCTCGACCAACTCCCCCTTCTGGAACGGCCGGAACACCGGCTTCAAGGGCTACCGCGTCAAGGTGTTCGAGCGCTTCCCGCGCACCGGCATCCCCGACTCATTCGAGTCGCTGACCGAGTACAACGACTACCTCGCCCTGCTGGTCAAGACCCGGTGCATCGACAACGCCAAGAGGATCTGGTGGGACATCCGGCTCCACCCCTTCTTCGACACCCTGGAGTTCCGGGTCTGCGACATCCCCATGCGGGTCGAGGAGACCATCGCCCTCGCCGCCCTGATGCAGGCCCTGGTCTCCAAGCTCCACAAGCTCTTGAAGCAGAATATGTCGTGGCGCATCTATCGGCGCCGCCTTCTCGACGAGAACCGCTGGCGCGCCTCGCGCTACGGCATCTCCGGCAAGCTGATCGACTTCGGCAAGCAGGAGGAGGTGGACACCCCCACGCTCATCCACGAGCTGCTCGAGTTCGTCGACCGCGAGGTCGACGAGCTCGGGAGCCGAAAGGAGGTGGGCTATGTCCATGAAATCCTGAAGCACGGCACAGGCGCCGACCGCCAGCTCGCCGTCTGGGAGCGCACCCACGACCTCAAGGCCGTGGTCGACTACATCGTCTCCGAGACGACCGCCGGCTTGAAGAAATGAATTGTCGGGGCCCGCACCGAATCTCCAGCCTTACGGCCCTTTCATGCCCGTAATCGACCTTCCGCCCACCGCGACATTCGATCCCGCGCTCACCCCTGGCGCCCGCAATGCAATCCGGGTCTGCCTGCGCCTCCAGGCGCACGAGAGGATCACGCTCATCACCGACCGCGCCAGCGCCGAGATCGCCGCGGCCCTGAGGAGCGAAATCGAGAAGATAGGCGCCGACTACTCCATTCTCGTGCTCGAGGACCACGGCCCGCGCCCGCACCGCGACATGCCGCCCGAGATCATGGCGGACCTCGCCCGCTCCCAAGTCAGCATCTACGCCGCCGTCACCCAGGCCGGCGAACTCCGCACGCGGATGCAGATGACGGAGGTCGTGAGCAGGCACCACATCCGCCACGGCCACATGGTCAACATCAGCAAGCAAATCATGCTCGAGGGCATGCGCGCGGACTTCGTCGAGGTCGACCGACTTAGCCAGAGGCTGATCGAGAAGGCCCGTCGGGCGGCGCGCGTCACATGCCGCACGAAGGCCGGCACCAACTATGTCGCCGAGCTCTCCCCCTCCCTCAAGTGGGTCAAGACCGCCGGACTCATCACGCCCGAGGTGTGGGGTAACCTCCCGGGCGGGGAGATCTTCACGTCGCCGTTCAATTCGAACGGCCGCTACGTCGTCGACGGCGTCGTCGGCGACCACCTCTGCGGGAAATACGGCGACCTGGCCGCCACGCCGCTCACGATCGAGATCAGGGACAACCGGATCGCAGGCCTCGCATGCGAAAACAGGGAGCTCCTGGCCGAGTTCAGGGCCTACACGCAGACCGACGAGAACAGCGACCGCGTCGGGGAGTTCGCGATAGGCACCAACACCGCGTGCAGGCACATCATCGGGAACATCCTGCAGGACGAGAAGCTCCCGGGGATCCACATCGCCTTCGGCCATCCCTACAGCGAGTACACCGGCCAGGCGTGGAAGAGCACGACCCACATCGACTGCGTCGGCCGGAACTTTGACATCTGGCTCGACGACGAGCAGGTCATGCGCGGGGGAACATTCCTCGTCTGAACCGCAAGGCTGCGGCCCTCCGGCCGTTCACCGAATGATTCCCGAACTCCGCAAGCGCTACAACGCCGCGTTCACGGAGGAGCGGTATGCGGCGTTTCTGGGCGAGCTCGAGAAGGCGCACCGCTGGGGCCCCGACTTCCGCGTCTCCGAGACCCCGCTCTTCCTGGACGCCGAAGCCGCCGCGGCGCTTGCGCGCGCCGCAGCCGGCATCGTGGCGCAGCTCGCGACCCCGGAGTTCCGCGCGCATGCCGCCGGCGCAGTCCCCGCCGGGCTCAGCGTGCCCGCGGAGACGCCGTTCCCCCATTTCCTCTGCATCGACTTCGCGCTCGCGACGGACGCCGCGGGCCGCGTGATCCCGCAGCTCATCGAGCTGCAGGGCTTCCCGACCGTCGCGTGCTTCCAGACCCTCCTTTCGCGCAGCTACGCGAGGCATTTCCCGGCGATCCCGGCCGATTTCACGAGCTACTTCGGCGGGCTGGACGAGAAGAGCTACCTCGCAGCGCTTCGGACCTCCATCATCGGGAAATGCGATCCCGCGGAGACCGTCCTCCTCGAGATCGCGCCCGCCGAGCAGAAGACCCGCATCGATTTCGCGGCCACCGAGGACCTTCTGGGCGTCCGCCCCGTCTGCGTGACCGAGGTCCGAAAGCGCGGGAAAAGGCTCTACCACGACGTCGGCGGCCGCGAGGTCCCGATCCGCCGGATCTACAACCGCGTGATCTTCGACGAGCTGCTGCGCAAGAAGCCGACGATGCAGTTCGGCTTCTCCGACGACCTCGATGTCGAATGGGCCGGCCACCCCAACTGGTACTTCCGGATCAGCAAGCACACCCTGCCGTTCCTCCGCGGCGAGTTCGTGCCGCCGTGCCATTTTGTGAGCGGGCTCCGCGAGCTCCCGGCCGACCTGGGGAGCTATGTGCTGAAGCCCCTCTACTCGTTCGCAGGCCTGGGAGTCGACCTGGCCCCGACGCCTGGGAAGATATCTGCACTCGCCCGGCCGGACGAGTGGCTCCTGCAGCGCAAGGTCGAATACTCGCCCCTTCTGGAGACGCCCGACGGCCCGTCGAAGGCCGAGGTGCGCCTGATCCTGGCCGGCGACGGGACCGGATGGCCAAGGCTCCTCAACAACCTGGTCCGGCTCACCAAGGGCGCGATGCACGGCGTCGACTACAACAAGGGCCGCATGTGGGTCGGGGCTAGCGTCGGGCTTTTCCCGGGCGGCGCCGCCTGATTCCGGGCGTCTGCCCTCATATCTGCGGGGGCGCCCGCGCCAACCGCTGCGCGGAGGATGCAGGCGCCAGCCGGGCCAATCCTATGTAAATTTCTTCAGGATAGTTCGTTGCGCCTTTCATTCGTACTAATACGCAGCGCAATCGGGGGGTTTTGTAACCGGAGGGGGACCGATTAGCGTCTTATTCCTCAATCGCGCAAATCATTAACAAATCATTCCCCTCATGAAAAATCTGCCTCTCCTAAGCCTCCTCGCCTCGGCAACCATCGCCGGCTCCGTGCTGGTCCTTGCGAACCCGGCGCGCGCCGGGGACGACGACAAGACCACGACCGTCACTAGGACGGGCACCTACACCACGAGCAAGGGCGGCTCCGGCACGACCTCGTCCGTGACGACCCGTTCCAACGGCACCGTGGAGAGGAAGGGTTCCTGGACGAATGCGAAGGGCGGGACCGGAACCGTGCAGTCGCAGCGCACCTGGAACAAGTCGACGCAGACCGCGAATTTCAACGGCTCGGCGACCAGGCCCAACGGGGCGACCACCTCATGGCAGGGCACCGCGGTCCGCACCGCGCCCGGCTCCATCTCGGCGCAGGGAACCATCACGACCGCCAGCGGGAAGCAGGACACCTTCACGTCCACGGACACAAAGGTCGCGCCCGGGACCTGGGACAAGTCCCAGGTGATCACCACGGCGAACGGCAAGACCATAGACCGCAGCGTCGACACCTCGGTCGTGGACGGCAAGGGCACGCGGACGGTGACGACGACGCTGCCCAACGGCCAGACGGTGACTCGGGACGCCTCTTTCACCCAGACGGTCACCCAGACGCCGGCGCCTCCGGCGACGCCGAGCAACTGACCCGTTTCCCAGTCTCCCCGGTGTCCGGACGGTTCCGAATAGAACTAGGAGCCGGAGCCGCCGCGTTTCTCGGCGACCAGCTGCGCCAGGACGCCCCTCGCCTTTTCACGACCGATCCTGGCGGCGAGCCTGGAATTGAGGCGCTTCATCACGCCCTTGACCACCTTCTCATCGGCGGCGTCCCTGATGGCCTGGAGCGCCAGCTCGTACGGCGGCTTGGACAGGTCGAGGCCGGGGGCGTCCTCGAGAAACCAGTTGCGGCGGCGGTGGGTCTCAACCTCGGCGATCGCCCTGCCGATCTTCTCCAGCGCGCCCCTGGAATCGAGCTCGGCGCCCGAGAGGTGCGTCATCGCGTCGTCCAGATGATGCACGGCCTTATTCAGGAGGTGGATCTCCCACAGAAAGGCGTAGAGCACGATGAACAGGGCCCAATAGAAGATCGAATAGCCCACGAACGCTGACCACGCCGCAATTGCCGACGGCGAATGGACCCCGCCGGAGAGGATCACGGTGAGGAAGATCGAGGGAAAATAGAACAGCCCCAGGGCCTGGGAATGGTTCAGCCGGGTGAAGAAGTGAAAGGCGGCCACGACGAGGCCCGCGAGAACCAGCGCGGCGATGGTGATGTTGCGCTTGTGCATTGTCAGGTCCTCATTGGATGTAAGACGCGGGCAGTAGCAGGTTGCCGTCGCTGTCGAAGAAGTGGTCGGGCAAGGGCGCCCGCTCCATGTAGATATCATACGCCCACCGGACAGCCCCTTCCAGCGCCTTCCGCTCGGCCACCTGCTCCTTGTCGTCCGAGTCGTCCGGGTAAACCCTCTCCTTTGCCACATGCTGGGCCATCGCGAACCAGGACTCGTCGGAGCTCCAGGACTGGAAGCCCCGGTGAGCGGGGGACGTGGCGTCCTGGAGCGGGTGGATCGCCTGGCCCAGATGGGGGAGCGCGTCCGCCGTCGAGCCCGCCTTCCGCGCGCTGATCGCGGCGGCGAGGTGGGTGCGGACGAATTCCTCGGTCCTGGCAATGAACAGGGGCTTCTGGTCCTGGATCGTCTGGCCCTTCTCCAGCCCGGTCATGGAATGCTCGAACGACTGGCTGGCCTTCTGGTCCTCGTCGACGCGCAGCTGCTGGTCCTGCAGGACCTTGATCTCGGCCGCGCTAAAATTGCCCTTCAGGACGTTCGCAATCGCCATCTGGTGCACCGGCTCGAACATGGGGTAGTCCTTGCTTGACCATGCGCTCGCGAACGGGACGGAGGCCAGGCAGATCGCCGCGGCAAGCATCTGGCGGCCGGCGGTTCTGGGACTTTTCATGGGGGCGGTGGGTGCAGGGGGCCTTGCGTCTTCCGCGGAAAGCTGCCTGGCGAATAAAGTGGCTCGACTCGGAAAACTACGTGAAATCCCGTAGTAACCGTCGCCATGGGGCTGCGATGCCGGAAAGGACCTTCCATGCGACCGAGGGATTCGCGGTTCGGCGGCCTGCGACCGCCCTTGCCGCTCTCCCGCCTATGCCAGGCCCCAACTGCCGCCGGCTGATCAACCCGGCCCGAAACCCTGTTGCGGAGCGATCCTGTACAGGTCGCGGACGCCGGCGCTCGAACCCGGAAGATTCGGGGGACGATACGAAGGGACCGAGTCCATCCGCTTCAGCACGGATTCGTGGACGAACACGCCATCCTCGTTCCGGCTGATCGCCATGTTGCGCGGTTTCCCAAGGTTGATTCTCCAGTGGTATTTCTCGTCCGCCGTGGAAAACACCCTAATCGGCAGCACCTCCATGGCCCTCCACGCGCCTACGAGCGAGCGATGGAGCATGGCGCCAGGGTCCGGGGGCTGCCCGAGGCTGAGCTGATAGCCATACCCTTTCGGGCCTTCCCCGGCATTGATCCTGAGCCCGCATGCCCTCGCCTCGACCACCATCCACTCAAAGGCCAGCTTCGACAGCCCGGATTCGCTGGCGGGGTACCCCCCGCCGATGTCCGAGTGCACGCCCGCGAACCAGACGTTGATGACGTCCTGCGTCGGATGCGCCCTGCCCATCAGGTTCTGCTTGAAGAAGCAGCGCCGCTCGTCGATGGAGACCGCGTGCCGCACCGAGGTGACGCCTGGGTTCTTGTAGGTGAACGGGAAGCCGCGGAGGTGAAAGATGATGTTGAAGAAGCCGACCGAGCTGACGGTGTCCCAGACGCCGATGAAATGGACCGGGCACGGACGCGCCATGGTCGCCTTGAACTCGGCGCAAACCCTCCCCCCGGGGGACTCCTCCCCTTCGTGCTGCAGCCAGTACTCTCTCGCATAGGGCACAAGCTGCTCGCTGTCCTTGTAGAGAAGGCCGACTGCGTGGAGCATGCCCGCCAGCGCGCGGACCGTGTAGGCCCCGCGGCTGAATCCGAACAGGAACACGTGGTCGCCCGGCTCCCAGACTTCCATCAAGTACCGGTACGCCTCCTCAATGTCGTCGATGAGGCCTGCGCCGAACGCCAGGCCCTCGATGATCGACCATCTCTGGCCCAGCGCTGTCGCCCAGCCCGCCGTCGGGAGGGTTCCCACCCCGGGATCGTAGTAACACACCTGGCCGGTCAGCCGCTCGATAACCTCGTACGTCCGGATCACGTTGGTGTGGCTGCCCGAGAACTGGTTGTCGGTTCCGTCACAGCAAATGATGATGTTCTTCATGGTTCGATGGGATCAGGCAGACTTTGTTGGGCCGTTTGTCAGCGTCGGATTGGTTGCGAGGCCCCCCCGGCAATCAACCTAATGGAAACGCCCTTGAACGGGCATTGAAACGTTCCGCCAGGGATGGCGCAATTCCCGCCCCGCGGAATGCGTGGCAGATGCAGACGCAAATCCGGTGATCGGTTGCCCATGGATGCCGCTCCGCCGCCATGTCTGCTCGCCGGGATTCGGAGTGTCACGGGTTTCGTTTACGTAATCTTATGTATGGAGCAAGCCGCGCGGCCGTTGAATCCGCCGGACAAACAGATCCGCCGGTCCGCGCCGGTCGCGGGCAGCTTCCAACCTTGCATGCGGTCCCAATCGAACGCTATAAGGCATCTTCCGCATTCTACTTATGAAGAATCAGTTCGCGACTCCCCTTCGCGTCGCACTGCTGCTCTCAATTGCAGCATTGCCGGCGTGTTTCACCCAAGCATTCGGAGCTGACATGGAGTCGACCGCGGCCGAAGCCCCGCAACCCGTGGGTTCCGTGGCCGTCCCGCCCAACCTTTCGGCAGGCGACTTCAAAGAAACAATCACTGCAGTCGTCTGGGGCCGGCAATGGACCGTTCGCGAGGTCACCGACGATGTGACGGGCTACCTGAAGCATCGCGGACGCGAAGCAATCATGACCATCAACTATTCGGCTGCAAAGGTTGACCTGGTTTGCCAAGGATGGGAAATCGACGACAACGGCAACCATACGAAATTTGTTATCCCGACGAGATGGATTAATCTTATTGAGAGGGATCTAACGAAGGGTCTCTTGGATCGCTCTTCAAAGAGGTAAGCTGCGTGGTTCGCTACGACTTGCCTGCTGCTGCGGGGTTTCAGGTGGAAGCTGTCTTCCCCGAGGTCGCGGCGTCGGGCCGATCCGGTGCGTTTGAGATCCGCAGGTCCGGCCTCTGGATGGTCGGCATTGCGTCAGTCCCGGACAATGCCGACCTGGAGCAGGTCACGCAGCGGGTTTATCGGGACCTGTTCCGCGCTGCCGCGGGCATGCACCTTTGCCGGGTCTGGAACTTCATCCCCGACATAAACGGAAGTGGGCCATCGGGCCTCGAGCGCTACCGGGCGTTCTCAAGGGCCCGCTCGCTTGAATTCGAGCGGAACTTTGGCCCAGATTTCTGGCGCCGGCTCCCCGCCGCGTCCGCATTGGGAAGCGACACGGACGACCTTGTGGTGAGGTTCGTGGCCGCCTCGCGGGCGCCGGTCCACACCGAGAATCCGCGCCAGACTCCCGCCTACAGGTATCCTCCCTCGTTCGGCCCGAGGCCGCCGAGCTTTTCGCGCGCCACCCTGGTGCCATCCGACGGCACCGCAGACGTGTTTGTCTCCGGAACGTCAGCCGTGGTGGGCTCCGAATCAGTCGCACCCAACAACACGAGGGAGCAGCTCGAATGCACGCTGGAGAACATGCGCGCGATCTCCCGTGAATGCGGCCTTGGACCGGATCTCGCACGGGGGCGCGCCGCGTTGAGGCAATTCTCGGTCTATCTCCGGCTTCCCGAAGAGCAGCCGTGGGTGCTGCCAGCCCTGGAAGGGCGCCTTTTCGGGCCCGGCGACCTGGTGAACGTGGCAAAGGCTGACATCTGCCGTTCCGAGCTGAACATCGAGATTGAGGCAACAATACGCGGCGTCCGGCCAGGATGAGGAGACCAGATCCGCCTAAACGGGCGCTCTCCGGATCATGGGCCGCCGTCGCCAAGCGAGGACCCGATGCGCCGGAGGTCGGGCTTGCCCCGCGCAGTGACGGGGAACTCCTGGAACACGACAATCCTGTCGGGGAACTTCCATGCGGCGATGCGCCCGGCCAGCGCGCGCCTGATCGCCGCGGGACTGTCGCTGGACACGACGGCTGCGGCAAGTCCCTCACTGCCGCTGGGATGCGGAAACACGATTGCTTCCCGCACCGATGGGAGCGCCTTCAACGCAATCTCAACCTCGGCCGGGTCCAGGCGCTTGGCCCCGATCTTCACCGTGCGGTCGGAGCGTCCCAGTATCACCAGCTCCCCGGCGGGAGACATTGTCCCGTAGTCCCGCGGGCTGTGGCGGCCCCCCCCCATGACGGCTGGGCTCTCGACCGTGAACCGGCGTCCCCGCGTGGGAACGATGCGCACGCCATCGAGCGGCGTGCCCACACTCCGGCCGCTCAGCGTCGCCTGGCCGGTGCGGTCGTAACAGATCCCGCCGGTTTCCGAGGACCCGTAGAACCCGTGGATGTGCCGGCCGAACTTCGCGAAGAACGCCTGCGCGACGCCGGCCGGCAGGGGGGAACCCGCCGAGATCACCACCCGCAGAGTGGCAAGGGACTCGGCCGGGATGTCCGCGTCCGCCAGCGCCCGGAACAGGATCGGCACGGCAGCTAGAACCGTCGGCCCCCAGCTCCGGCAGTCGGAGGCTATGGCATGGGGAAACGGCCCCCTGCCGCAGACGACCGCGGTGCCCTGAACGAGGAGCGGGACAACGAGGTTCCCAAGGCCGTAGGAATGCCCGAAGGGGATCACGGCCAGGTTCACGTCGTCCTCCCGGATGTCCATGGTCGCGCAGATCTGACGCCCGTCGGCGATCATCTCCCGATGGGTGAAAGGGAACGCCTTCGGCAAGCCCGTGCTCCCGCTTGTCACCTTCAGCAGACAGACATCCCTTCCCTGGGGACGCCGCGGCGCCTGGACGGGTCTCAAGTGGTCGCCCGCCCAGATCCACGATGCGCCGATCCTCCTCGCGATCGTCTCCCGGGCGTCCGCAGGCTCGTCCGGATCGACGGGGGCCGGGACTCCCCCCGACTGGATTATCCCTAGGAATACGCGGAGCCATTCAAACCCGTTCGGTTCCGCAATCACGATGCGCTGGCCCCGGAGGCTGGAGCCTGCCGGCAGTCCCGAGCGCCAGGAGCCCGCGGATTCATCCAGCTCCGCCCTGGACCACCGGCATGCGTTCAAGCTTTCCACGACCGCAAGGGCCCGCGGCGCTCGTGAAACGGTCCGGCTCCAGAGGCTGGCCAGGGTTTCCTTCATGCGCGGGCGGCTGGATTCTCCCGGTGAACCGACCCGTTGCGCCGCGACCGCCGGCGCAGCGTCAGCCGGCGGTTCAGGTCTTCTGGGCCGCCTCCTGGGGGCCGCTGGCGAAACGCTGCAGCGTCTCGATGTACTCCCACATCGGGCCCCGGACGCCCCGCATCCTGAGCCTGCTCATGGTCTCCAGGAACTCGGGGGGCGGGTCGCCGACCACCCAGTTGTGGCAGCGGCTCCTGAGCCTGCGCAGGCGGTCGTGGAGGCCGCCGACCGTGAAGGGCGGCTCGAGGAAAAAGCGGGGGTCTACAACGTAATCGGCGGCGGTTTCCCCGTTCTTCTCGGGCGCAAGCTCGCGCCATAGTGGCGTGCCCGGGTAGATCCGCATCCCGATCGTGGCGAAATAGAACGCACCCGGCAGCGACTGCGCGCGGGCGAGCGTCTCCTCGACCGAGTCCGGCGTCTCCCCGGGGCCGCCGAAGATGAGAAAATGGCTGTATTTTATCCCCAGCTCGTGCGCGTAGTGGCTGCACTGCCGGATCTCCTCGTACGTGAAGCTCTTCCCATACCGCTTGAGCACGGGGTCCGAGAAGCTGTCGGAGCCGAACTCGATGTGGCGGAGGCCGGCCCGGTGCATCAGCCGGAGCAGATCCCTGGTCACGTTGCGCGGCCTCAGGAAGCACTGCCACTCCATGGCGAGCCTGGCGGCCGCGACGGCCTCGCACACCTGCTCGACGTGGTCGGCCCGCGTGTTGAAGACGGAGTCGACGATGAACGTGAAATCCGTGCCCATCGACAGCAGGATCCTCATCTCCTTCACGATGTCCTCGCCGGTCCGGTAACGGCTGCGCTTCCCCTCTATCAGGGGGTAGGTGCAGTAGGCGCAGCGAAGGGGGCATCCCCGCTGGGTCTGAACCCCCGGCAGCGACCCCTTTGCGGCGTAGGACCGGAGCAGCTGCTCATCGTGCCTGGGTTCCGTGCTGAACGCGGTGTCCCGCGCGCTGCACTCGTTGGCCCGGATCGTGCCGGAGGCGTCCCGGTAAAGGAGGCCCGAGACGCAGTCAAAGCTGCCCCCGGACTCGATCGCCTGGATCAGCTGCACCAGCGAGACCTCGCCCTCCCCCTGGATGCCGTAGTCCACGTCGGCCAATGCGAAGAGCTCCCGCGGAAACACGGAAAAGCCGCTTCCCCCCAGTATCAGGCGGGCCCGCGTCACGTTCCGAAGCCGCCGACAGCAGTCAAGGAGCTCGCGGACAAACGAGCGCGGGTTGTGATACTGGACGTTGTCGATGTTGCGCATCGACAGCGCGACGTACGCGGGCTCGAACGAGGCTATGGAGGATTCGAGGGTCTCCGTCGAGACATGCGCGTCCCAGATCCTGGTCCGGTAGCCCGCCTCGTGAAGCCCGGCGTCCAGGTAAGCCAGGCCGAGCGGATAGACGGGATACGGCTGGTCGTAGCCGTTCAGGTTGGCGAGCAGGATCCGGCTGCCGGCAGGCTGGGTTGATTCCTTTACCATCGGGGGTGGACTTGGGGCGGTGACATTCAATGCTCCGCCGGCCCGACGGCAAGCCCGGGGCTGCGGCTTGACAGGGGACCGATCTCCACGGCCACGAGCGCGGCCAGGATGATCACGGTCACCATGGACCCTAGGGCGGCGACCACCGGGATCCCGCTCGAGGCGAGCACGCCGAAAGAGGCGGCCGTGCAGAGGGCCGAGATGCGGATCGAGGGCGGCGGGGCCTCGCCCCGGGCGGTGCTTTCCCAGGTGAAGATCGCGTAATTGTGCGCCAGGCACACCCCCAGGAATGCGCCGAGAAGGTGGAATAGGTTGAGCGGATGCCCGAGGAACCCGAAGACGCCGAACGCGAACAGGCACGAGCCGCACGGGACCGCGAAGACCACGAGCCCGCGCCTCAGGCCGTAGATCGCGAGCACGCTGAGGCCGATGAGCCCGAGCCCGAGCGTGCTCAGGCGAAGCGCGGACAATCGGTAGCGCCCGAAGAGCTGGTTCAGGTTCTCGAGCTGGCGCGAGCTGAAGGTGCGAAGGGACGCCGGTGGCTCAACCCCCTGGGAATGGTCCGCCAGCGTGATGAACCAGCATGCGCCTGGGTGGCACGCCATCGTCAGCGACACCGGCCCCTTGAGCGCGGACCCCAGATCCCGGACCCAGTCGTCGTAGGCCACGGTCTCCCGGCCGCCGCGCCATTTGTCCCATGCATTGACGAAGGGCTCGAACGCGGCCGGATCGAACCCGTGGCGGCCCAGCGCGTCCCTGAGGTCGGCTCCAAACGGGACCAGGCCGGCAAGCCGCGCCGGCAGTGATTCCCATTCCTCCGGCGTGGGAAGCAGCGCGCCGAACGACACCGCGCTTGAGCCCGGGAAGGAGCGGGAGTGCCATTCCAGGAACCGGCCGAGCGATTCCCGCGCCTCTGCAGCCGTCGCGCCTTGCGTGAAGTAGACGGTGTGGTTCGGGCTGTCCCCGAAGCGGCCCCGCAGGTCCCTGTCATTCGCCTCGAGGCCGGGCGCCGGAACCTGCAGGTCGCGGATGTCATCCCGCCAGACCAGGCGCCAGGGTCCGGCGATCGCGACGACCGCCGCCAGGAGCAGCACCACCCGCGCGGCCCCGCGGGTCGCCCGGGGCTGCAGCCTGGCGCGGGCGAAGCGCCGCGTCTCGAGGAAGGGGTCCCCGATCTGGGCGAACCAGAGTATGGCCGACGCCAGGGCCGCCAGGAGCCCCGCGCTCACGAAGACACCCACCTGGCGGATCAGGGGCAGGTCGGACGCCAGGAGGAGCGAGAAGCCGAGAACGACGGTGAGCGAGCTCGCGAGAAGCGGCCTGATCAGCCGGCCCACCTTCCCCCTGTAGGGCTCATCGGGCCGCGCCGGCGGCTGGAGGAAGATGTAAAGGCCGTAGTCGATGGCCACGCCGCAAAGGAGAGAGCCCACGACGAACACCACCACGTGGACGCGGTCGAATGCCACCATCACGGCCGTCCAGGCCCCGAGCATGGAGAAGAGGATGACCGGGGCGAGCAGGAGGGCCCGCGCGGGCCGGCGGACGCTCGCCAGCACCACGGCCAGCACGGCGGCGAAGGAAAGGATGTTCAGCCTGGAAAACTCGCCCTCAATCTGCCGGCGGCTCTCCGCAGCCAGCCGGCCGACACTTGTCCAGCGGAGCACCGCGCCGGGCGCCGCGGCCGACGCCTCGAGGCTCGCGCGGGCAAGCGCGTCGGAGACGGCGACCTGCCCCTCCTTCTCGAGGGGGGAGCCGCGGGAAAGGGCCCAGATGAGGACGCCGGCGGACGATGAGTCCGGGGGGGCCTCCGCCAGGCCCTGCAGGCGGTCGAGCATGCCGGGCGCGAGAAGCATGGGGTCCATGCGCAGCAGATCCTGGAGGCCGACGGCCTCCGGGCGGTAAAGGAACGACTCGAGGCGGGAAGCTGTCCTCTCGGCCAGCCATGCGCTCCATGGCGCCAGAGGCGCCTCCTTCCCGTGCTCCCGCCAGCGGTCCGCCAGCCATGACGGGCCCAGCAGGTCGAACCGGCGTTCGAAGACAAGGCGTCCGAGCGCCTCCCGGTACGATCCGTCGCTCATCACGACCACGTCCTCGAACGCGCCGGATCCGCGGAGGGATGCAAGGACCGCATCGCGGGCCGCGGAAAGCCGGCTCCCGTCGCCCGCCCCGGCCTGCGGACAAAGGGTGATCAATACCACCCGCGGCTCGCGGTCGCCCGCCAGGTTCCGAATCAGGGCAAGCTCCGGCGCGGACTCCGCCCGGGGAACCAGGTCAAGCACGTCGGTGGAAATGCGGCGCGGCGCGTTCCTGACCCACAGGATCGCCAGCCCTGCGATGCATCCTGCCGCCAGGATCAGCCGCGCCGCGAGTTTCTGGCGTCCTTGCGTCATGCGTTGGGTCAGCGGAAGAACCGCTTCCGCTCGTCGGCCCCAAAGACGACGCCCGTCGCGGGCGAATCGACCCGGATCTCGATCCGCTGGCTGGCCGACCGCCGGAACTCGATCCGGGCGACGGAGCCGCCCTCCCCCTCCACCGTCACCGAGCCGATCCAGCGCGCCACGTCCGCGGACCTTGGGACGAAGTCGATCCGCCACGCAGGCCCGGAGCGCGCTCCTCGGACATGGAACTCCCTCAAAAGCTCCGCCTCGTCAAACCGCAGTATCGGGACCAGCGTCGCTCCGAGGTCGGGTGTCCGCTCATCCGGCCGGATCGCCCGCGAGCGGCCCGACGCCTCCCGAAGGACCAGCCCGCCGGCATCCGCGATCACGATCCTTTCCTCAGGCCGCACATAGTGCAGGCTGAGCCCAAGCTCCCGGGAAAAGCGCATCTCCCCCTGGAGGACGACCGGGGCCGTCCGGAACGGGAACCAGCGGTATTCCGTGAAATTCGCGAGAACCGAGCCCTGCGCCGCCAGGGTCCGGAATAGATCCCGGAAGCCGGCGTCCGCGCCGGTGGCGGGTATCTCGGGACCGGGTTCCGCTGGATACGGCCCCCCGGCCACGGCGGCCAGGGCCATGAGCCCGCAGGTGATGGCCAGAACAAGTGCCGGCCTGCTAATGGAGCGCGTCATTGCAGCCGGTTCCGGCGGGCCCGCAGCGCCGCCGGCCACCGGAAAAGCAGCAGCTCCGCGATGAGGCGGGAGTGCATCCATGCCATGCGGGCGTTGTCGCGGACGTAGTGGAAGTGTGACACGCCTCCCTCGGCCCGCGATAGGTACCGGCACCTGGAGGCCAGATTCAGCGAAGGGACGCCGGCCCAGGTCAGGCGGACCGCGGCCTCGGGATCGAAGTCGTACCGCCGGGCCCCGCGCACCGGCCCCAGGATCCGCACCAGGGGGGCCAGAGGGTACACGCGGAAACCGAACAGCGGGTCGTGCACCGTCAGCCCGAGGAGCACGATGGCCACGAGGGCCACGCTGAGCCTCCGGCCGTTGCGGCGCACCCACGGCGCGTCCGGGCCGAATTCCGGGCGCCCAAGGATCATCGCGTCCGGAGCCTCCTTCGATGCCTTCATGAAATCCGCGATCCGGTCTGCGGGATGCTGGCCGTCCGCATCCATCACCAAGGCGTGCGTGAATCCCGCCCGGATCGCCTCCCCGGCCCCGGCCAGGACAGCGGCCCCCTTCCCGCCGTTCCGAGGCAGGGTCAGGATGCGGAGGCCCCCCTCCCCGCCATGGGTTTCAGCCAATGCTTCGTGGCTCCCGTCCGTGCTGCCGTCGGAAACCACCCAGACCGGGCTCCATGCGCCCAGCGCCTCGCCGACGGTCTGGGCGAGGCGCCGTCCCGGGTTGTAGCTGGGGATCATGACGATGTGCGTGGAGTCGGGTGTCATCGGGTTGACTCCAGCACGGCTCTCATCCGGCCCTCGATTTCCAGGACGAGATCGGCGCTCGAGCGCCCAGGATCCCATTCCCAGCGCCGGTCCAGGGTGATGATCATCGAGGCGGGAAGCACAGACGGAAGCCGCCACCAGGGGCTGCCCCTGGGCACGAGGCCGGGGGAGGCTTTGATCACGATCAGTTCGACGGGGGCCCTGGCCCTCTCCGCGCTCAGGAGGAAGCCATGCGTCATCGGCCCCAGGGTCGCCCCGAGCGTCCGGGTCCCCTCCGGGAAGATGAGGAGCGACATCCCTGCGGAAACCCGGGCGGCGGCGTCCCGCACCGCATCGACCCCCTTTCCGGAAGACACATAGCCCGCCATGATCGCCGCCGGGGCGATCACGGGATTCCTCATCAAGGACGGCTTCATGACGCAGATCGCGTCGGGCAGCCTCGACAGGATGAAGGTCGCATCGGCGAGCGTCGGATGGTTGGCGACGTAGACGGTGCCGGCGGTGAGCGGGCGGTCGAATCCGCGCCACGTCACGCGCACCACCCAGCACATGTGGAGCCAGCGCCGCCAGAGATCGAAGAGCAGGCGGATCACCCTCCGGACGTGCACGCCGATGCGGGGCCGGCCCGGCAGGAGAAGCAGGGGAACGCACGCGGCATTGAGCGCAAGGGCGACCACGGCGAACCAGCCCCACGAGACGTAGTAGCCTCCCACGTAGAACACCCTTGCCGCCCACGTCCTCATGCGTCGGGGGCGCCGGCCGCCCCGGCCCCGGCGGGGGGGTTGAGCGGGATGAAGTTAAACCAGAGGTACGGCCGCTCGCGCAGCAGCCGCTCGACCATCCGAAGGAACCCCTGGAAATGGACCTTCCCCCGGGCGATCGCCTCCCCCCGGTCCTCCCCGGGAACCAGGTCGAAGCGGGGCGTGCCGTAGAGGAGTGAGCGCCCGCTGCCCAGCGGGACGCCCACCGTCAGGATCACGGGGCGCCCGAGGATGAGCGCCAGGCGGTAGATGGTGATGGGAAACAGGCGCCGCGCGCCAAGGAACTCAAAGTCCGCAGTCTGGCGCGCGTTCTCGATCCGGTCGCACTGCATGGCTATGGCGTCGCCGGACTCGGCGGCGGACTTCAGGGCAAAGATCATCTCCAAGGGCTCGTTTCCCCAGATGAACTCGACCAAGCCGCCGCTGATCTCGGCCAGGCGCTCGGTGTCGCGGGAGTTGGCGACGCGGTGCCTGATGAGGTGGATGCGCCGCCTCTCGTGGCACCCTATCTGGAATCCGAGCATGTCGGACGCGCCGACGTGGAAGGTCCCCAGCAGGACCGGGCCCCCGCCGGCGAGCCACGCCTTAAAGGCCACCGCGCTCGGATCGTATTCGCAGGGGATGTCCCGGCCGTTGGCGACCCGGAGCTTTGCCATGAGCGACTCCTCGAAGGCGAAGAAATGCCGGAACACATCCCAGGTCCCAGGCGGGCGAGGCAGGACGATGGAGAGATACTCCCGCGAATGACGCCGCTGCCCGTGCATGAATGCCATCGCGATCATTGTGCCGGCGGCCCGGAGCGGCATGAAAGCGAACTCCGGGAGCATGCGGTCGCACAGGCGCAGGAAGCTAAAGCCCCAGGACGGGCCGGGGTTCCTCTGCAGGTCCGAAGCGCTCGTTCCTGACCGGGTCACGTCCAATTCAGTTCTAGCCGCCATTCGGCAGACACCGGGCCATCATAGTTTTTACGGGAATGCAGCAGGTCGAACCAGGCCGGGAATGGCATCTCGCACGCGGCGCCGGACCGCCTGCCTTCCGCTTCGTCGATCGGCGCCAAGCCAAGGTGGCCCCGCGTGGAGGCGTCGCGGCCCTTCCGAAGGGCAAGGGCAAAGGCGAATCCCCTGTCGCTCGCCATCTTGTAGCCGGACATCCAGCTCCCCCGCTCCTCGCCCCCGCAAAAGACCACCGTGTCGGCCGGGGCCAGGAGCGCGGTCACGAGGGCCCTTGCGGCCAGACAGGGCCCCCCCGCCAGGGGGATGTATTCCCGGATTGGAAGCTGCCGGTCGATCATGACCTGCTGCACTGCGCTCGGGTGGACCGAGGTCTGGAACAGCGTGGGGCTGGGATGCGGGAACGTGTCCAGGAAGTCCGCAAGCGCGCGGGTCTCGCCGAAGGCGGAGGCGTAGATCACGGTGTCGCGGCACTGCTCCAGCACCTCGCGGAGGACGCCGCCGATCAACAGGCCCAGGACCGTGGCGCGACGGCCAAAGCCCGGCGTGAGGCCCGCCCGCAGCCTGCCGCGGGTGAAGGCCGGATCCTCGGCGCCCGCATCATCGGTGGCAACGAAAGCGATGTGGCGCTCAAGCATGGCAGAGAAGGAGGGCGGCGTGCGCCCCTCCGAAGGCGTTGCTCGCGCACAGCACCCCGTCGAACGACGGATCCATGACGGGACCCAGTGCGACGTTGGCCGAGAAGGTCGGCGCCGCGCTTCCAACCGTCCCGGGTATGCGCCCCGAGTGAAGCGACTCGACAGCCAGGGCAAGCTCCACCAGGCCGTTGCTTCCGAGCGTGTGGCCGAGGCTCCCTTTCCAGCCGACAAGCGGGCTGCCAGGGAATGACCGTCCGAACGCCTCGGCCTCGAGGCGGCCGGCCTCGAGGGTGCCCGTCCCGTGCCCCTTGATCCAGATGCGCCTGCCCGAGGCCAAGTGTATCAGCGGCTCGATGCAGGCCCCGAATCCGGAGCCGTCGGCTGGAAAGGCTGTGAAATGATGCATCTCGTTGTACAGGGTCTGGCCCGCAATGATCAGCCCGGGCCCGGCCTTCCGCAACACGGCGAAGGCCGCCCCGTCGCCAAGTCCTATGGAGCCGATTGCCTGGGCCTGGTAGGGCGCCGGGTATTCCGAATTCAGGATCTTGAGGGCATGGAACCCGCCGGCGACGAAAGGGCTCAGGAAATCAAAGGTGAATACCAAAGCCTCGTCCGCAATTCCCGACGCAACCTGCCGGGCAGCGAGGACAAGGCCGAGGTTCGAGGAGACGCAGGCATGGGAGATGATCGTGATGCAGCCGCCCCACCCGAGTTCGCGCGCGATGAAGGCGACGCATGCCTCGGGAGTCCCGTAATTGAGATGGGACAATTCCCCGTTGTGACGAAATGCGAACAGGTTCCCCACCCCGAAATTGCTGCTCGTCACAAACACCGGGTGGCGCCTGTCGCCCCAGGGCCTATCCGGGCAGGCGCCCATTAGCCGCCTGACCGCGGGGAGCCACGAGGGCGGGCTCTCCTCGTCAAGGTTCCGCCCCGGCAGCAGCGCAAGCGGCACCGGATCGCCGCCCAGGGCCCCATGAACCGGCTGAAGGGCCAGGGCCCGTTCGCCGCGGAGCAGCGCCGCATGGGTCTCCGCCGCATCGCCCAGTGCGCTGACGCACCCACATGCGGCGAGCTGGACCGGGCATGAATCCATGCAGGACAGAGTGGACGCGGATGCCGCCCTGTCCAACAAAACGGTCAAACCGGGGGCAAACGCGAAGGATCCGCCTTTGCCCGGATGAAGGCGACAAGCCCGGAGACGCTGGAAAGAGCGGCCAGCGACTCCTCGCTGCTCCTGATCTTGATCCCGAACTCCTTCTCCAGCGCCACGACGAGTTCGAGCGCATCGATTGAATCGATCGAAAGCCCGGTGCCGATCAGCGGCTCGTCGTCCTTGATCGATGCGGGATCAACGCCTTCCAAACGAAGGGTTTGGACAATCATTGTCTTGATGCGGGAGTTCAGCGGGTCGGCCATGCGGGGGCGCAGGGTTATCGCGGAAACGCGCGGGCCAGGCAAGACCCGATCAGGCGGAAAACGGCTTCAGGACGTGGCAGACGTTGCTGCCCCCGAAGCCGCTGCTGTTGTTGATTACGGCCCGCGGCCGGGCTTCCTCCGTCTTCCGGGGCAACCGGAGACCGTCGCAGACAGGATCCGCCTCCACGAGGTTGGCGCACCCCGGGACGAAGCCATCCCTGATCGCAACGGCGCAGAACGCGGCCTCAAGGACGCCCGCCATCGAGAGGGCGTGGCCGGTCAGCGCCTTGGTGCTGCTTATGGCCGGGCCGGCGCCGGCGCTGCCAAACACCGCCTTGAGCGCGATCGCCTCGGAGCGGTCGCCCATCTGGGTCGAGGTTGCGTGGGCGTTGACGTAGTCGATCTCCCCAGGGGGAGTGGACGCATCCCTCAGAGCCCGCCTCATCGCCTCCGCCAATCCGGCCCCCTCGGGATGCGACAACGCCACATTGTGCCCGTCGCCGGCCTGGCCCCACCCGACGAGCTCAGCGTACGCCGGGGCGCCCCGGTCCAGGGCCGCCTCCGCATCCTCCACGACCATCACGGCCGCGCCGCCGGTGGCCACAAACCCGTCGCGCCTCCTGTCGAAGGGCCGGGACGCCGAGTCCGGGTCAGGATTCACCGAGAGCGCCCTCATGGAGGCGAACGGAAGCACCGCCTCCGCGTTCGTCTCCTCGGCGCCGACGACCAGGATCCTCTTTTGCCGGCCCATCCTTATCTCATCGATCGCATAGCCCAGGGCATGGCTCGACGAGGCGCAGGCGGAGACAAACCCGCAGACCGCGCCCCGAATGTGGTAGTGCGTCGCAAGGTTGAAATTCAGCGTTCCGGCGATGCTTGAGACCATGCCCATCGGGCTGCCGCGCTCCCCCTGGGCCTCCTCCATCTGCAGGAGATAATGGTGAAGCAGGAATGGCGAGCCGGCCGAGGCGCAGAACAACCCGGTACCCCCGTCGGCGAGCTCATCGGCACGAAGTCGGGCGTCCTCCAGCGCCTGCTCGCATGCGCAGAGTGCATAGAGCCCGTGCGGCGAAAGCGACCTCAGCGCCTCGGGCTCAAATTGGTACTGGTCGGGAAAACGCCAGTCGCGCCAGTTGGGCGAATCCGTGTCAAAGTCCCTGATCGCACCCAGAACGCGGACGGGAATCCGCGGATTGCCGAGGAATTCGACCGTCCTGAAGCCATGGCGGAGGTTCCGGAGGCTGCGTTCGACCTCGGCCAGGCTGTTACCGATGCTCGAGATGAACCCCAGACCGGTGATAACGGCCCGCCGCATGTCAGGCTTTTCCGGCTTCGAGCTTGCCTCGCACAAAGCGCCGCAAATCCCCGACGGTCTTCACGTTCGCGATTTCCTCGTTTAAAACCGAGATCTGGAAAAGATCCTCGAAGAAGAACACCGTCTCGATCGTGGCGAGGGAATCGAACCCCAGGTCCTCGATCAGCCGCGCGTCGTCCGGCCACGGGACGTTGCCTCCGGCCGCCGAGTTCTTAGGAAGACAGTATCTCAGCGCCTCAAACACCAGCCCCGCGAGCGCCTGCTCGTCGCCTGTCTCAATGAATATCTGATAATTCCGACGGGCATCCGCAGGAAGTCGGCTCAGCTTTTCCTTAAGGTTTCGACTGGGATCGGCGGACGGAGACGGAACGGGTTGCGCCTGAGGCATAAAACAAGGTAGCTGATGCTAGAAACTCCAATATCCGCTTAAAGCTCAATCTTCATGGAGACACAGATGGACGCCCCCTCGCCACCGACGGGAATTCGCCATTACCGATGGATCACGGTGGTTTCAAAGGCACCGCTCTTGTGGCTCTGGGCTCCATTCCCCTACCTCTCCCTGGCCGTGTTCGTGGCCCCGGAGCTCTGGCTCATGTATCATGTGCTCATACCCAACGCATCGGGTTTGGGGCGCGTAAGGAGGAGGTTTGCCGCGCAGGGCCGGGAGGTCTGTCTGACGATCGATGACGGCCCGGATCCTAGGACAACCCCTGCCTTGCTCGATTTGCTCGACTCCCATGAAGCCAAGGCGATTTTTTTCCTCATCGGCAACAAGGCACGCAGAAATCCCGACCTCGTGCGCATGATCGCAGCCCGCGGGCACGAACTGGGAAATCATACCGATACCCATCCGCTCGGCTTTTTCTGGTGCGCAGGCCCCGGGCGCACGGCCAGGGAGGTCGACGCTTGTTCGGAGGCTATCGGCGAGCCAGCGGGTGCGCGGCCGCGATTCTTCCGGTCCCCTGCGGGGATCAAGAACCTGTTCATATTCGGCGTGCTCGCGCAGCGCCAATTGGCCTATCTCGGATGGAGCGGCCGGGGCCTGGAACTCGGGTGTTCACGCCCCGAACGGCCTCTGCGGCGACTTATCAGGAAAGTGGAGCCCGGAGCGATCCTCCTTGCCCACGAATCGGGCCCCAATTTGGGAGTCCGCGCGGCCGTGATAGCAGGCCTTCTCAAACATTTGTCCGGAGAAGGTTACCGCTGCGTTCTGCCGCTGCCAACCCAGTTGGATGCCAAGTGACGCTGGCGATTGGCAAATGGACCGGTCTCGCAAGCACGAGATCCGAATCTGCACACGGATGGTGACAACCACCCTGCCCAACGGCCAGACCGTGACGCGCGATGCCTCGTTCATGCAAACGGTCACGAAAACGCCGGCGCCAACGCCGAGAAAGGGCAGGAAACCAGGGACCGTTTGACGCGTGCCGAGCCCTTGCAACGATCCTCGCCAGGGATCGCGCGGCTCCCGCCCCGCAGGGGTCCTGACAGACGCAGGCCTAGGACCCGGTGAATGTCAGGCTGGCCGCCATCGCGCCTCGAGAGAGCATGCTTGGGCGCCGTTTGGCTAGAAGTGCCATCCAATGCTCGCCATCGGGCCCACCGCGTTCAATCCGGGGTTCACACGGTTCATGTTGCGGTTCGAAACATGCTGGAAGTACGCGCCGATTGAGCCACTCAGCCTATTCCTGAAGACAAATCGCACGCCCGGATAAGCCAGCCAGTTGAGGTTGAAGTCCTCGCCCTGTGCTCCCTTGACCGCGTGACCCTTGCTATCCAACCACCCGATTCCACCGCCGCTTGCGAAGAACAGGCATCGCGTTCGCCGAGTGTCCCACCACTCCATGATCCCCGAAGCGGCGGCACCTATGAAATGGTGCTCGGGTCCCATTGAAATTGGCTCGACCAGCAAGCTGAACCGGTTGCGAATCACCAGATCCCCCCCGGCGAAGGAGCGCGCGGTGCCGATCCGAGGGCTCTTCACCGTCAGAAGTTGCGGCAGCACGGTGTAGCTCAAAGGCGTGGCCGAGCCTGTCACCCGCCAGAGGACACCGCTCTCGTCGTCGACTTCCCAATGTTGAGTCGGGTCATAAGGTCCCGCCACCAATCCGTTGCTGTCCGCGAGCGCGAGCGGGACACATGACATCGCGGCACAAAGAGACAGTAGCCGCGCCAAATGCATCGGGTGATATTTAAATCGGAAAAGTTCGGGAACAACAAACAAGGAACCGAGGCCTACCAAAGTCCGGGAAATCCGAGCGGAAGACTAAAGCTTTGCAGGCGATCCATGCGTGCCCCACATTGGGAAAGCATTAGTATGGCGCCCAAGGGGGGACTCGAACCCCATCCGTTCTCTTGCGCTAAACGGAACGCCCTGTTTTTCAAGGGAATACAACGGCAAACATCCCAAAATGATCACCCGTTGTGTAACTCTATGTGCAACTAGCGGACCAGAAGGAGGGGTTCCAGCCTGAAGATCCTCTGCCTCCGGTAAAATGTTCCCAGAGAGCCATGCGATCGCTGTCCGAAGCATCCCCCGCGAGCGAACAACCAACTCACACAACCGGATTTGCGGCTGGCCTTGCTTTGGCCATTCGGCCGCCTGCCCACCTCTGGACGACGCAGCCCTGAATGCATGAACTTTCCCCGGCATTATCGGGGCCTCACAGCGCGGCGGTCAGGG
>Ga0181530_10002127_pt1 | contig 24022 bp, 17 predicted proteins | sample PEATcosm2014_Bin_42_FD_119769 | JGI IMG/M metagenome (GOLD analysis project Ga0181530, IMG submission 119769) | Peatland microbial communities from MTU Mesocosm Facility, Houghton, MI, USA - PEATcosm2014_Bin10_60_metaG | ecosystem: Environmental > Terrestrial > Soil > Wetlands > Peat | place... | reverse complement strand
CTCGACTTTGGACCCACCTTGGTTGATAAACTTCACCACCCGTTCCCGCAAATCCAGTGCATAGGCTTTCATGCCCAAAAGCCTATCAGACTATGTGCCAATGTCAATATGAAATGCTATAATCAAGTCAGAGCCCGCAAATCGCGTGACGTCTTGCAGATATAAAATGTCGTACCACTGCTCCAGAACAGGCAAAATTTTACGGCGCGTGCATGGGGTACGCTCCGTCCATAAGCGAGTGTCAGAAAGCGACGCGCCGGCTGGCTTTCGGCGGGGATGAAGTCCGGGGCCTTTCAGGAATTGGAGCGCTTCTTCCAGCCGCAGAGTTCGTTCATCAATGGACGGCATCCGCATGAAGTTTTTCTGGACGGACAACCCATCAATCAATCTGGCCAAAGGCGCGATCATTCGTTTTTAAGTTTCTTTCCCTCGCTATCCGGCCGCCCCGCCATATGGTGGATTACCGCCGTCACTTCTCCTTGGTCATTCTTGATGAAGGTCAATTGCGCGCCATTGATCGTGCAGAGGAAATTCGTTTCTGATTCGGGATAAAGATTGAAAGCGCCCCGGAGAACGCCCATTCCCCGGGCTTGTCCAACCAACTGGTCTCCTTGTCGCCGGATCGTCAGCTTCATTCCAGTGCGAAACACGTTGTCCGGCGCAAATTCGTATTGGCCGACACAGGCATCGCAAAGTTTTGCGTCCAGCTTGATGACGACACTCGGTGGTATGTCGTGAGTTTTTGGCGGGTGATGCCATAGGCAGAGGCCGCAACCCATGACAATGGCCATGGCAATGTCGCCATCGAGCCGCGACCCGCGGTGGGTGGCAATCCCGCCGAGGACCGTTCCCACGAGTAGAACCAGCGCGAAGGGCAACGCCAGCGCCACGAGAAAAATTGCACCCTTGATCACGCAGCCGATTGCGACCGCGGCGGCAAGCACGAAGAAGCTCCACTGTGGAATACGCAGTCTGCTGGCGATCATTAGCACGAGCAAGGCGATGGCCATCGCAGCGATCTGCAAGGGGAAGCGCCGCGGGTGCGGCATCACATCATACCACATACTGGTGGTGAGGACGAAAGCGACGATGAAAATGGCCGAGACCAGCAATCCACGCCCCCATGCCCATTGGGGCGGGAGCTTGGGCAAACAAAATGCCACGCCGAGCGCGCCCAGCATACCGAGCACCATGCCGGCGAGTCGCCAGCGCCAGCACGTTGGAGCAGCAGGCGGCATTTTGCCGACTGTGGCACACGCGGCTTCGACGGCCGCATTCACGAGCAACGGATCGTAAGCCTCGAGCCAATGATCCGACCAGGGGGAGAGTACCAAACGCGCATCCGTCCGCGCCTTGAGCAAGGCCGGCGGAAAGAATTCGTCGAACCGGCCCGCCAGAAGAAGCAGCGGTGGGCCGTGTTCCCCCAGTTCGGGGAGGCTGCCCACGGCAATGAAGAGCTTCGGTCTCATGCCTCCTTCGCGTACGGCCTGGCCTCCTTCGCGACCGCCCATTGAGTGACCGATGAAGACATCCACCGGCCCGACCACACGTGCGATTTCCTCCAGTGCGCGTGCGGCCTCGATAAAAGAGTATGACCGTGGCGACGCTCCGTGTCCGGGGAGGTCCATCGCGAAGCACACAAATCCGGCGGCTGCAAGCGCCTCACCGTAGCGAAAGAGCATCTCTTTTGAGCTGGCATATCCGTGGGCGATCAGCGTGACGGGATGTGGTTCCGGTCCCGTAGGAAGGAACTGAAGCGCGGGAGTGTCCCCGGCAAGGGCAACCGTTTTGACACGGACGCCGGGCTCGATCAGATGTGAGAGTACTACCCCTGCGGCAAAGAATACAATGGCCACTGCGGCGATGAATCTGTTGGCACGTGCGCTCATGGCAAAATCATTCAGATGAGTTTCAGCGTGAAACAAATGACGCGGATGGCGGGGATCATTTGGGAATTATAGACAAGGGTAGTCCAAATTCATCACGCACAATCTGTTGCACGGATGACATCCGCCCCCACCTTTTTTCCTCTCCCCTCCGTCTTCGCTGCGCTTCGACGCGATCGCGCCGAAGCCAGAGGCGAAGGCGGACAGGAGAGGAAATGGCTTTCGGCTTTTTCTGGCTTTGCGGACCACCATCCAACAAATCCCGTCGCAGGTTTTTCAAAAAGACGGCGAACGATTCTCCCTGCCCCTTAACCCCTGGGAGCGCCGGCTCCAGCCGCGTTAGGTCATCCGGCCATCATTTTCCCATGAGCGTGACGGCGGCGTTGGCCGCGCCATACAGGGAGATGGAATAATCCCTGACGATGTAAACCGGTATCTTCTTCAGCAACGGCCTGAGGATGGGATTGTAGTTTTGCTCGAAGTATTTCGCGAAAAGATTGTCCTCCAAAAACAGCCATTCGTTTTTGGTCGCAATCCCCCCGGCAAGATAAACGCCGCCAAAGGGCAGAAAAACCACCGCCAGACTGCCGGCAAAGCTCCCGTACATTTTTACAAAAAGCTTCATGATGTCCCGGCAGGTCCGGTTGTTCCTGGCATTGGTTGAAATGAGCGCGGGCTTGTCCTCGTCTTTGGCCCGGTCAATTTCCTTTAACACGCCGTCCATCACCAATTTTTTTCCGTCCTTCAGGTAGTTATAGATGTTGGCAATGCCCTGGCCGGAGACAAACGGTTCGGTCCCGGGGGCCATGCCAAATTTTTTGGTGACGTATTCCTTCAGCTTGATGGTCTCCTCATCAAAGGCGGCAAAACCGGAATGGCCGCCTTCGGATGGATGCGCCCGGTATTTTCCGGCGTCAGCGGTGAGGAATCCCACACCCAATCCCGTGCCAGCGCCAACCACAATCTTGGTGCTGCCGGTGGGTGCGGGGAATTTCCCGTCGGTGGTGGGAAGCCGGGTGATCTGCTTCGGATCGTCCACCGCCAGGGTGGGAATGCCATAGCCGACCGCCAGAAAATCGTTGATGACCAGAGTGTCCACCTTGGTCGTTTTCTTCAAGGCTTTGCCGTCAATGGCCCATTTGCAGTTGGTCATCTGGCAACGATTGTTCTCCACCGGCCCGGCCGCGCTGATGCAGCACAGGTCTATTTTTAGGGCGGAGCTTTTCTTTTGGGCGATGGCGATGACTTCCTTGATCGGGTCTGTCAGCCCGTCAATTTGCTGCGATTTGAAGGCGCATTTCAAGATGAGCGTGTATTTGGGTTCTTTTTCACCCACCAACGCCAGAGTAGTGTTGGTGCCGCCAATGTCGCCGGCCAGAATTATCCGGTCGTGTTTGAAATCCGAACTGAGCCAGTTTGTTTCCATAATTATACCTGGTCGTGGTCAGCCTTCGAGTACGGCAACAACCTGGATGGGTTTTGACTGTGGCGGACGCACGGGCAGGACATTGCCCGCGATTTCCTTTCCGTTCACCAGCAGCTTTTTCACGCCGCGTTGTTTGCCCTTCGGGTTCTGCACCTCGATGACGTAAGTGTTGCCGCGGAAACGGCGCGTGGCGGTGAAGCCCTTCCATTTCGCCGGAATCACCGGGTCAACCCGCAGTCCGTCGTAATCGGTCCGGATGCCGAGAATCCATTGCGTAATGGTGTAGTAAGTCCAGGCGGCGGTGCCGGTGAGCCAGGAATTCTTGGCCTCGCCGTGCGTGGGCGCGTCCTTGCCGGCAATCATTTGCGCGAAGACGTACGGCTCGCAGCGATGCACGTCGCCGATTTTCTCGCGCGCCGAGGGATTGATGCGGGTGTAATAATCGAACGCGCGGTCGCCGTTGCCGGCCATGGTTTCGGAAATGATGATCCACGGATTGTTATGGCAGAAGATGCCGGCGTTTTCCTTGTAGCCCGGCGGGTACGAGGAGATTTCGCCCATGCTGATGTAATATTTGGTGAAGGCCGGCTGCTGGAGCACGATGCCGTGTTTGGTGGCGAGGTGCTTGTTCACCGAATCCAGGGCGAGCTTCGCCTTGCCGTCCTTGAGACCGATGCCGGCCATGACGCACATGCCTTGTGACTCGATGAAAATCTTCCCCTCTTTGCACACTTTCGAACCGATGGGCTTGCTAAAGTCATCATAGGCACGTATGAACCACTCGCCGTCCCAGCCGTGCTGGTAAATGACCTTTTCCATTTTGGCGGTTTCGGCCAGGCAACGTTCGGCTTCTTTGCTCTGCCCGAATTTTTTCGCGATGGCGGCGAGTTCCTTCCCGGCCAACACGAACAGGCCGGCGATGAAAACCGACTCGGCGACCTTGCCGTCCTTGTTGGTTGTGGTCTGGAAGGACTGGCCCGGCGTGTCGGAGAAGCAGTTGAGGTTCAGGCAATCGTTCCAGTCGGCGCGGCCGATGAGCGGCAGGCCGTGGGGGCCGATGCGTTCGAGCGTGTAATTGAAGCTGCGGCGCAGGTGTTCGTACAGCGGCTGCTCGGAGCCGGGCTCGTTCTCGAACTGCACCGGCTCGGCGAGGATGCCCCAGTCGCCGGTCTCCTTGAGATAGGCCGCTACGCCCAGGATGAGCCAGTGCGGGTCGTCGTTGAAGCCGCTGCCGATGTCGTTGTTGCCGCGCTTGGTGAGCGGCTGGTACTGGTGGAACGCGCCGCCGCTCTTGAGCTGCGTGGCGGCGATGTCGAGGATGCGTTCGCGGGCGCGGGCGGGGACCATCTGGACAAAGCCGAGCAGGTCCTGGTTGGAATCGCGGAAACCGAGGCCGCGGCCGATGCCGGATTCATAAAACGACGCCGAGCGCGACATGTTGAACGTGGCCATGCACTGGTAGGCGTTCCAGATGTTGACCATGCGGTCGGCGTGGACGTCGGGCGATTGCACCTGAAAAACGCCGAGCAGGGCATCCCAATTTTCCCGCAACGACTGGAAGGCCGCGGCGACGTTCTGGCCATCGAGATATTTCGCGATGACGGGTTTGACGGTTTGTTTGTTGATGGTCTGGGAGTCCGGCGGGTCAAATTTTTTGTCCGCCGGATTTTCGTGGTAGCCGAGGACGAAGGTGATTTCCTTCGTCTCGCCGGGTTTCAAATTTACTTTGACGTGATGCGAGCCGTGCGGCGCCCAGCCGTGCGCGATAGAATTGAAGGATTTGCCAGCTTCCACCGCCGCCGGGTTGTCCCAACTGCGATACGCGCCCAGAAACGTGTCGCGTTGCGTATCGAAACCGGCGAGTTTTTCCGAGCAGGCGAAATAGGCGAAATGGTTGCGGCGCTCGCGATACTCGGTCTTGTGGTAGATGACCCCGTCCACGACTTCGACCTGACCGGTGCTGAAATTGCGCTGGAAGTTGGTGGCGTCGTCCTGCGCGTCCCAGAGGCAAAATTCAATGCTGGAGAAAAGAGAGAGCTTGGCGGGCTTGGTGCGCCGGTTGGTGACGGAGAACTTCCAGATTTCCAGCGTTTCACCGAGCGGCACGAAATAGGTGGTTTGCGCTTCGATTTTGTTGCAACTCGAACTGATGGTGGTGTAGCCCATACCGTGGCGACATTCGTATTTGTCCAGCTTGGTGCGCGTCGGCTGCCAGGACGGCGACCAGAACTTGCCGTTTTCATTGTCGCGGATGTAGAGGTAGCGCCCGCCGACATCGAACGGCGCGTTGTTGTAGCGGTAACGCGTCAGGCGGCGCAGGCGGGCGTCGCGGTAAAAGGAGTAGCCGCCAGCAGTGTTGGAGATGAGGCCGAAATAGGACTCGCAGCCGAGGTAATTGATCCACGGCAGCGGGGTGTCGGGCTGGGTGATGACGTATTCGCGTTGTTGGTCGTCAAAATGTCCGTATTGCATAAAAGGATGATAGCAATTGGGTTCGGCTAATTGAATCGTTTTCGTGCGCCGGCGACTACGCTTTGGCCGGCGCGGGTGGAGCCTTTTCCAGTTTGTCGTACCAGTTGAACTTCATGAAGCAGGAAGTGACGACCAGCAACGCGAGAATTCCGGCGGAGATGGCCCACTGCTGCAATACGACGAAGATGGCGAGTGTGACCAGGCAAAGCTGCCACACGATACCGACAGCGACGTTGGTCAGATCGTGCGCGGCGTTGCGGTTGGGCACGAAGCCCGGATCCTCGGCCATGACCTTCGCGCGGATCGGCCCCCACCAGCCCCAGGGGTTAACCTGTTTGTAAAATTTCTTCAGCACCGCCTCGTCGTCCGCCTTGCTCCAGAAAGTTCCGGCCAGGCAACCGACCAGGGAGCAGGCAATCACCGCCGGGATGAGATAAATCGCGTTGCTGACATGGATGCCAGCCAGCTCCGCAATGCCCGGGAAGAAAGCCGATTTAGGCAGGAGCATTGCGCTGACAATGCCGGCCGTCATGCCCCAGAAATAACCGTAGCCATTGAAGCGCCACCAATACCACTTGAGCACATTGGCCATGACGAACCCGCCATACAACCCGCCCACCAGCCACATCATCACGTCCGTGATGCGGTCGGTGATCAGGCCGAAGGTGATGCCAATGGCGAGAAACACCAGCGAGACGATTCGGCTGAGGGCCACCTCCTTTTTGCCGCCGGCGTTGGGATTGATGAAGCGCTTGTAGATGTCGTTCACCACATAGGCGGGCGCCGCGTTGAGGGTCGCGGCAAAGTTCGACATGAACGCGGCCGCCAGACCGGCCAGCAGGAAGCCGAGCACGCCCGTCGGCACCAGACGGTCGCTCAACACGAGCGGCAGAACTTTTTCAAAATCCGGTTTGGCCATGGCCTGCAACTCGGGCATGCAGAACGCGAGCGCCAGGACCGTGATGCCCGCAATCATCATGTAGCGCGGGAACATGAGCACCAGCGTCACAAAGCCGTTCATCAGGCAGGCCTCGCGCGGATTGCGCGTCGCGAGAATGCGCTGCATGTCATACGTCGGGGCCGGGCCGGCCAGGCTGGCGAGCACACCCTTGAAGAACATCAAGCCGATGATGATGGAAAAGAAGCTGTTGCCGTCCTGGTCCAGCGCCGAGTTGGCGGTATTCAAGATGCCATTCCAATTGAGATTGAGCGTCCAGCCAAAGAACGGATTCATCCAGCCGGCTGGCATGTTGTGGGCGATCATGTCCGGCGTGACGCGCGCGATGGCGATGGCGCCGATCGTGAGCGCCGTGAGGGTGAGGATCGCGAACTGGGTGACCTCGGTGATGACGATGCTGACCATGCCGCCCTTGATGGCATAGAGCGAGGTGACCCCCATCAGAATCAGCGCGTAGATGTTGTCGTCCGTAAAAATTCCCGTGGTGTGGCCGGTGAAATGCCAGGGCAGCAACTGGGCCATGAACTTGCCGATGCCCTTAAACGCATAAGCCAGCAGGCCGATGACGTTGATGAGCGCAAAGCACACCACGCTCAGGTGGGCGAGCGTGCTGCCGCGTCCGGTGCCGAAGCGGGTTTGAATCCATTGCGCGCCGGTCATCACGTTCGAGCGCCGCATCCAGGCGCTCATGAACATCATCAGGAAAATCTGGTTGAAGGTCGGCCACATCCAGGGAAGCCAGATGCTCTTGAGGCCGTAGAGGAACAGCGCATAGACCAGCCACATCGTGCCGCTGATGTCGAACATGCCCGACGCATCCGAAACCCCAAGCATGTACCAGGGCAATGTCTTGCCTCCTAGAAAATATCCATCCATGTCCCTGACCCCGCGCCGCGAAACCCAGAGGCCGATGAGGACAACCGTGAGGAAATAGCCGAGAATGATGGCGATATCTAACGCGTGCAGTTGCATGGAATCAAAAAGGGCCTGCAATTGGCTGAATTCATGGCGCGAAGCATATTTGGCAGCGAGAGAAGGCGTCAAGGCGTAACCAGACGTCGCGCGTCATCCAAATTAATGACGCCGCCGCCAGCCATGGGCGCTTGCAAATCAAGGTGAAAACCGCTTGGATGAATGGATGATGACGCGAAGTTTCTGCCTTGGTTCAAGACCCGAACGACCACGTTGCCAAAAAATTTACTGGGCCTTTGTCCTGCTGGCGGCTCTGCTCACAAACCCGGCCTGGGCGGCCGGGGAATCCCTTCCGATTCGCCTCAACACCGTCGGCTATCCGCCTCTGGCGAAGAAACAAGCGTCCATCGCCGCACCCTGCACAAATTTCACCGTTGTCCGCGTCGCCGATGGTTCGACGGTCTTCAAAGGCAGGGTCGCCGGCCCGGTCCTCGATCCGGACACTCAGGAACAACTTTACACCGCGGATTTTTCGCGGTTCAAAGAGGCCGGCGACTATCAGCTCGATGTCCCGGGTGTGGGCCGGTCCGCGCCGTTTCGCATTGCCCCCGACGTTTACCGTGAACCATTCCAGACCGTCATGCTCGGATTTTATTTGTGGCGCTGCGGCACCGCAGTCAGCGCGACGTACCATGGTAAAACCTTTGCTCACGACGCCTGCCACACGAACGACGCGTGGCTGGATTTCGTCGGCGGCGGGCACACGCACAAGGACGGTGCGGGCGGCTGGCATGACGCCGGCGATTACAACAAGTACACCGTCAACGCCGGCCTCACCGTCGGCACCCTGCTCCGGGCCTGGGAAGATTTCGGACCGCAAATCCGCAAGGTCCGGCTGCAAATCCCGGAGTCCGGCGGCCCGCTGCCGGATTTTCTGGCGGAAGTGAAATGGGAGATGGATTGGGTGCTGACCATGCAGGCGGATGACGGCTCGGTGTATCACAAGGTTTCCACAAAGCGTTTCGGCCCATTCATCATGCCGGAACAAGAGACGGAGGAACGCTACTTCACTCCGTGGGGCAGCGAAGCCACGGCGCACTTTATGGGCATGACGGCGCAGGCGGCCCGGATATTCCGGCCTTATGACCGGGCTTTTGCCGACCGTTGCCTGGAAGCCGCCCAAAAAAGCTACCAGTTTTTGAAGGCGCACCCGGACTTTCATCGGCCGGATCCGGTTGACGTCCACACCGGTGCCTATGAGATACGGCAGAACGGCGAGATCAGCGGCCGCTTGAACGGAATTCCCAACAACCGTTTGTGGGCGGCGGCGGAACTTTGGGAAACCACCGGCTCGCGCGACGCTTTGCGCGACCTCGAAACCCGCATCCGGGCGGTCCATGGCCAGTTCAATTTCGAGTTCGACTGGGATGAAGTGAAAAACCTTGGACTAATGAAGTATTTGTCCTCCCAGCGTCCCGGTCGCGACCCGGCGCTGGTGGCGCTGGTGCGGAGCAACCTGCTGGCCCTGGCGGATGTAACGGTGCAAAACTGCCGCCAAGACGGCTACGCCAGCCCGATTGGCTCGCTCTATAGTTGGGGCTACAACGGTTTTGTGGCGCGACAGACCATGATACTGATGGCGGCCGACCGTGTGACGCGCAATACGCGCAACACGCCCAGGACGGTTCCGCATCTGGCCCAGCTTCTGGGGCCGGCGCCGGACCGGCTCTCGGACAAACCGGAGTACCGCGCCGCGTGTCAGGATGCGTTGAACTTCCTCTTTGGCCGGAATTACTTTGGCCGCTCGTTCGTCACCGGCCTCGGGTTCAATCCACCGGAGCATCCGCACGACCGGCGCTGCGCGGACGGGCGTGACGCCTGGCCGGGATATCTGGTTGGCGGCCCCAATCCCAAGGCGACCGACTGGCAGGATGTTCAGGATGACGCCCGGAGAAACGAAATCGCCATCAACTGGAATGCCGCCCTGGTTTACGCCCTGGCGGCCTCTCTCGAAACCACACCGTAGCTTCGTCCTCGTCCTTCGGAAAGGGGACCGCAAAATACCTGGGTCATCCCGGCTGAACGGGAATGGCGACCGGGCCGGGATCCGATGGTGCCGGCGTTGGAATGAATTTTCACGCCCGTCGCCGCCGTCACCAGGGGTTGTCGCCGGCCGCCGGCGGGTGGGATCAAACCATCCAGTTGGGTTGCTGCGGTTCCAGTTGTTTGACCTCCACGCCCACAATGCAAACGTCGTCCTCGAATTCAGAACTGGCGGAGAACTTTTTGATTTCGTCCAGCAGTCCCGTGAACAGCTCGTTCGTCGGCAGTTTGGCGCGCTGGTTGACCGCCGCCAGCAGGCGCTCGGGGCTGAACGACTCGTTGTTTGCCCCTTCGGCTTCGATCAATCCGTCGGTGAACAGCGCAATCAGGTCGCCCACCTCCATCGGACACCGGCGGGTGGGAAACTGGCCTTCGGCAAAAAGCCCCAGGGCCGGGCCCTTTTTTTTGTCCGGGCCATTCCCCAGCCATTCGGCCGTGCCCCGTTGCCGGTGCAGGAGGATCGGTTCGGGATGCGCCGCGCTGGCGTAGCGCAACTCCGCGCGGGCCACGTCGGCGATCAGGTAAAAGGCGGTGGCATACATGGTGGAGCCGGTTTGCTTGAAGACGCCCGCCACCTCATGGTTGATCTGGGCGAGCAGCTCGCCGGGTTCGGTCGCCGCGGTGCTCAGGTCCACCACCAAGGCGCGCATCATGGCCGTCACCAGCGCCGCCCGCACGTCATGGCCCATCACGTCGCAAATGAACAGGCCCACGGCCGTGTCCGAAAGCGGCACCACGTCGAAGAAGTCCCCGCTGACCGCGCCGGACGGGAAGAAGAAGCTGAAAAACTCCAGATCGCTTTCCCCGCGCGGCTTGTGGCGCGGCACGCAGGGAAATTCATGCGGCAGCATGGCCAGTTGCAACTCGCGCGCCATCTTCAATTCCTCCGCGGTTTGTTTGTTTTTCTGCTCCAGTTTCCGCGTGTACTCGGCGAGCCGCTCCTCGGCCTGCTTGAGGGCGGTCACGTCCCTGGAAACGCCGAAGGTACCGATGATGTTCCCATCCTTGTCGCGCCAGGGCATCTTCGTGGTGATGACCCAGCTGACCTGGCCGTCGGGCTGGACGGCGTGTTCCACTTTGCCAATGCTGGGCTGGCCGGTGCGGATGATTTCCAGTTCATCCTCAAACGCCGGCCGGGCGCGTTTTTCCTCGTAAAAGTCAAAGTCCGTCTTGCCCGGCATGTATTCGGCAAACGCCTCCGCGCCGGCCAGATAAGGCGGCAGTTCTTTCGGACTGGCGGCCGGGTGTTCGGCGCGATAACGGTTCCGGACGGTTGCCAGCGACTTCTCCACCTTTGACCGGCTTACCCGCACGAACCGCGACTCACGATCCTTGAAATAAATCGAATCGGGGATGGTGTCCAGCAGCGTCCGGAACAGCTCCCGTTCGTAAGCCAGCTTGTTCTCCGCCAGCTTGCTCTCCGTGATGTCCCGGTTGATGCCCACCAGACCGATGACCTTTCCGTCCTGATCGTGCAGCGGCAGCTTGCTGGTCAACAGCCAGTGTTCCCGGCCCTTGTTGTCCAGGAAATATTCCTCGCGGTTGATGACCGAATGGCCCTTGATCACCTTCTCGTCGTCGGCGTGAAGCCGTTCGGCCATTTCGCGTGGAAAGAGGTCGAAATCGGTTTTGCCGATGGTTTCGGCTTCGGTTTTGCAGCCGAGATTTTTCTGGTCGGCGAGATTGGACAGCGTCTTCCGGTCGGCGGTATCCTTGGCGTAGATGGCGTCCGGCAGGTTGTCAATCAAGGTGCGCAGGAGGCGGCGTTCCTGGTCCAGCGTCTCTTCCGCCTGTTTCCGCTTGGTGATCTCACGGCCAATCCCCACCAGGCCGACAATCTTTCCGTCTTGATCGCGCAGCGGCAGCTTGCTGGTCAAGAGCCAGCGTTTCTGGCCCGTTTCGTCAAAGAAATGCTCCTCCCGGTTGATGACCGGCTCGCCCTGAATCACCTTCTGGTCATCGTCAAAAAATTTTTTGGCCACCTCCGGCGGGAAGAGATCAAAATCGCTCTTGCCGATGGCTTCGGCTTCGGTTTTGCAGCGGAGGTTTTTCAGGTCGGCCGGATTGGCCATGGTTTTCCGGCCGGCGGCATCCTTGGCATAGACGGCATCCGGCAGGTTGTCAATCAGCGTGCGCAACAGGAGGCGTTCTTTTGAAAGCTCGACCGTGCGATCAGCGAGCGCCTGCTCGGTCTGCCGGTGTTCCGTGATGTCCCGGGAAATGCCGAACGTGCCGAAGATCCGCCCCGCCCGATCGCGCAACGGCATTTTCGTCGTGGACACCCAGGTCACCCGGCCATCCGGCCAGGTTTCCTTTTCTTCGATGCCCACCAGCGGCTGGCCGGTCTACATGATTTGCCGTTCGTCGGCCAGTGCCTGCTGGGCGTGGGCCGTTTTGAAAAAGTCCGCATCCGACCTGCCCACGGCCAGATGGGGATCGGCTAGGCCGAACTTCTTCGCCTGGGACCGGTTGATCATTACAAACTGGCTGGCCTTGTCCTTGAAATAAATCGAATCCGGAATGGTGTCCATGAGCAGCTCGAGCAGATGGCTGGCCCGGCTATGCTCATCCCGGATCAGGTGGCGTTCGCTGGCATTGTGGATGGCTCTGGCCAGCATCGGGCCGGTCAACTCCGGCACGAGCAAATAATCCTGCGCCCCCAGCGACATCAGGCTGGCCGCCAGTTTCTCCTGGGCCGGGGTCGCCAGCACAATGATCGGCAAATGCGGCGCCGCCTCGTGGATTTTGACGAACGCCTCCTGGCCCTGGCAATCCGGCAGCGACAACGCCACGAGCACCAGGCCGACGGGGGCGGTCTTCAGTTGGGCCAGCCCGTCCGCCAGCCGGCCGGCACAAACCACTTCAAACGATTGCTGGCGCAGCAGTTGCAGACACTGGGGTTGATCGCCGACGAGCAAAACTCCCATGGATGGGTTTGACATAGTGTTCAGTGTTTTTTGTTTGTCAGTCCAACCTGCATTTTCCAAACCATCCGCGTCCGGTCGGGGCGCGGTATTCAACGTGGTGATTACCCCTGCAGATTGGCTGGCCACGTCAAAGGGCGAAATGCCGCGCAAAGTTGCACCCTGCGGCCGCGCCTCTTTACGGGACTTCGCCTCACGTGGTAAATATCGTAAGCCGCGGCGGAGTTTAGGCAAATACAAATCATTGAGCCAGGGGCCGGGGGAGCGGGCGCGCTCAAGTCAAATTTCTCAAATTGACACAAACTTCGGAGGGCCGAGTTCCATGAGGCCCAAACTTTAACCACGGATGAATACGGATGAACACGGATTGTTTACCACGAAACACACCAAAAACACGAAAGGTAGGGCGCGTCGCTTCCGCCGTCGCATGGCTGTGGCGGGACAAGCCATGCACGCTGACCGAGAACCATAACTAACGGCAGAGAACGCAAAGATTTTCTTCGTCTCGCCGCAGCGTGCCGAAGACGGAAACCGCGAAAAATGCGAACCACGCAAAGTTTGTATAAAACCTGATTTGGCGCCGGATTACAAATCGGTAATCGGTTTGTGTCTGGGCACCAGCAACTTCATCCCGCCCCACGCGATCAAATAGCTCAAGCCACAGATGACAAAGATGATGAGGTAGGCCGTCTGCGGGGTTGTAATGTATTTGTCCGTGAGCTTGCCAGCCGTTATCTGGACAATCACCCCGCCTAAGCCCCCCGCCATGGCTCCGATGCCGGTGACCGAGCCGACGGCGATTTTGGGAAACATGTCGGACACGGTCGTGAAGAGATTCGCCGACCAGGCTTGATGCGCGGCCGCCCCAATGCAGATGACCGCAACGGCATACACTTTGGCCATGTCGCCAAAACGGCTGACGTCGCCAAAATACTGTGTGGTGAGCACCGCCAGCGGACACAGCGCAATGAGAAACATGGCGGTCATGCGGGCCTTGTAAACGGGCAGGCCGCGTTTCATCAGCGTCATCGGGATGCTGCCGCCGTAAACGCTGCCAATGATGGAGACTCCGTAAACAATAAACGTCGGCCACATGGTGTCGTGGATTTTCATGTGAAACTGTTTCACCAGATAATCGGGCAGCCAGAAAAGATAAAACCACCAGATGCCGTCGGTCATCAATTTGCCCACAAAAAAGGACCAGGTCTGGCGGTGTCCCAGCAAACCCGGGCTGCCGGCGTTGCCAAATTTGCCCGGATCGGCGGCGCCTGCCTTGAATCCGGCAACCATCATGGCAATGACCGCCAGGGCCACCGGCACGAGGTAGCTTTTATTTTCAAATCCGAAAACAATCACCGAACTGAAGGCGGCGGCCACGGGGAGGAGATAGGTTGACGCCAGCCAGCCGGATTTATTCAAGTCATGCCAGCGCCGGACATGCAGGGCCAGACTGGCCGCCAGCGCGACCGCGGCCGTCACGGCGAAAAATATCAGCGAGGGTTTGTTCTGGAGCACATCCGGGCCGACAATTTTTTCGGCGATGAAATAAATGAAGACACACAAAATGTGGATCATGATGGTCATCCCCCAAAAAGCGGAGCGGGGCAGGCGGCCGGCAAAGGAAAACAGATTGGCGGCCGGTTTTTTAACCGGTTTTTCCGCAGGCCGGGCTTCGTCCTTGTCACTGTGGATGTAGTCGTATTCCGCCTGCGACAGCCGTTTGCTTTTATGGGGCGTGTCATAGAGCCAGAACCAGAAAATCAGCCAGATGAATCCGGCCGCACCGGTGATGATAAAAGCCAGCTTCCAGCCTTTTTCGTTGCCAAAATAAACGAGGCACCAGGGAACAAAGAGGGCGGCAACCATGGCGCCGAAATTCGAGCCGCTGTTGAATATGCCGGTGGCCAGGGCGCGTTCGCGCTTGGGAAACCATTCGGCCACGGTCTTGATGGAGGCGGGAAAGTTGCCCGCTTCACCAATCCCAAAAGCGCTGCGCACCAACACGTGCATGGTCACCAACCGCCCGACAAAGGCATTGAGAATGCCGAATACCGACCAGACAATCAGCGAAAGGGCCAGGCCCATTTTGGTGCCGATCTTGTCAATGACCCAGCCGGCCAGAATCGTCATGCCGGCATAAAAGCCGGTGAAGAAAGCGGTCAGATGGGAGAAGTCGGTGTTGGACCAGCCAAATCCGCCCTGATCGGCCGGCGTGCAGAAATAATCTTTCAGGTAGCTGATGACCTGCCGATCCATGTAGTTGACCGTCGTGGAAAAAAACAGCAGCGCACAGATGACCCAGCGGAAATTGCTCAAAGCGGGACGGGTTGAACTTGGGGAATGCATAAAGGAAAGGACTTTTACCGGGAAATGAGCCGCTCTTCAAGCGTTGAAATCTCGCTTTACAAGCCGGCGGCCTTGGTGTAATGCTCCTTCCATTATGTGGAAAAAATTTCTGCCAATTCTATCGGTGTTGTTGCTGACTGGTTGCGCCGGGATGTTCACGCGCCTGACGCCGCTGCAACAACCGCGCAATGCCAACAACCTCTACCCGGTTGAAGTCGCTTTTAATTCCCAGCAACAGTCGCTGCGTTGGGAAAGCATTCAACCTTACGTCCTCGTCAACGGCGAGCTGTATCCCCTGCGCCAGGTGCCGCTGGTGAAAAATCGTTGGGAAGGCTTCGTGCCGGTGCCACCGGGAGTCAGCTCCGTGGACTATCGTTTCAAATTCGACTACAAATTCAACAACTTTGGCACGCCACCCAAGGCCTCCAGCGCAGTTTCACCGATTTACAAGCTGAACATCGTTGACCAATAAAGCGGGTCAGTGTCTTGGCCGGAGCAGGATGGCTTTTTTGTCCGTGCCGTCCACCTCGGCACTGTGGGTTTCCACGTCGGGGTCGTCTTTGAGCGCCTGATGCACCACCCGGCGATCAAACGCCGTCATCGGCTCCAGTTCCACCGTGTCGCCCCAGCGCCGGACTTTTTCGGCGGCGTCTTTGGCCTTCTTCACCAGGGCCTCGCGCGCTTGGGCGCGGTAGCCGCCCACATCCACCATCACCTTGGGCGCGGTGGCGTCCTGCTGAAAGAGGAGCCGGTTGGTGATGTATTGCAGGTCGGAAAGCGTCTGACCCTGACGGCCAATGAGCCGGCCGGCGTCGTCCGTCTTCACGTCGAGCAAAACGCCCTCCTCCAGTTTATGTTCCTCGACTGTGGCGGGGAAGCCGAGGGACGCGAGAATTTTTTCCAGGGTTTCTTTCGGTTGCGCAGGCATGGGATGGTAGCGGGTTGAAAGTTGAGAGTTGAAAGTAAACGGTATCGTCGGGCCTTATTTTTTCTTTTTTGAGACCGGCGTCAATACTGAAACTGCGGCGGGCGCAGCCGGAGGTTGATTCATTTTTGTGAGCTTCGTTTGCACCACAGTCAGCACGTTGTTGACCGTCCAATACAGCGCCAGTCCGGAGGAGTAGGTGTAAAGAAACACCAGAAACATTAACGGCATGTAACGCATCATTTTCGCCTGGGCGGGATCTATGCCCGGCGAGGGCGGGGTCAGATGCGATTGCCACAACATCGAGCCGCCCATCAGCAACGGAAGCAGGTTGAACGGAAAATGGGTTCCCGGAATCATGAACAACGTGTCCGGCTTCGACAAATCGGCGATCCACAGGAAGTGCGCCCCGCGCAGCTCAATGGCGCTCCGAATCATCGTGAAAAAGCCGAAGAACACCGGCATTTGAATGGCCATCGGCAGACAGCCGCTCATGGGGCTGACCTTGTGCTTGCGATAAAGTTCCCACTGCTTTTGGGTGAACTTTTGCATGTCGTCCTTGTATTTTTCCTTGAGCGCCGCCATTTCCGGCGCGAGCACCTGCATCCGTTTCATCGAACTCGTGCTCGCCGCCGTCAGCGGCCAGAACACCACCTTGATGATCACGGTGATCAGCACAATCGTCCCGCCGTACCCCAGCCGGGTCACGTCGTGCAGCCAGTTCATCGCCAGCAACAGCGCCTTCGCAAAAAATCCGAAAAACTTCCCGAAATTCATCACCAGGTCGGCCTGGTTTTGAAACTGGTCCCCGATGCGCGCCAGCAGGCGATATTCCTTCGGTCCGGCGAAGAGGACGATTTGCCGTTCGACCGCCTGATGTGCCATGAGGTTGGTCGTGGAATAAACGAGCGCAGTCTGAATGCCTCGTAGCGCTGGTGCGCCCGGGATCGGCTCAATGTTCGGGAACTGCGGCAAACTGACCGGCCGCACGATGATTTGCGCCACCGGTTCCTTGGGCATCGCCATCAGCGCGAAAAACTGGTTGTGTACCGCCGCCCAAACCACGTTGTTCGAGCCGGCCAGATATTCCGAACGCGGCGCGCCGCGGAAGCAGCCGAATCCCGATCCGGAAAACCATCCCAACGTCTGGTCCTGAACGCCGATGCCGTTGAACCACATCGCCCCCTCATTCATGGTGTAGCTGGTATCATCCGGCCCCATCGGGGTTGCCGTGCCAATGACCCATTCCTGCGCGGGCAGCGTGAGCGGCTGGTCTGAAGCGTTCTCCAGCCGCACGCTCGCGTTCACGAGGTAATTCGAACTGAGATGGAATTCTTTCGAGAGTCGCAGGCCGTTCCCGAACAATTTTTCAGCGCGGACGCCATCGGCGGTTTGGGTCAAGGTAAAATTGCCGTCGCCGACCAGGCTGGCATCGCCCAAAATCGCCAGCACCGGCACTGGCGCGCGCTGGTTCAGCGTGGCCACGCCGTCCTTCGTCACTTTCTTTTTCCAGCGCGGCGAGACGGTTTCGGGGTAATCCAGCAATTCCACCGATTTCAACCCGCCGCCGCGCGAAGTGAACGTGTAACGGGCGCGGGCGTTGGTGATGACCAGCAATTCTTCCGGCGTGTTGGTGTCAAAAACCGGGGGCAGCGCCGTGGTGGTCACGTTTAATGTGGATGAAACCACGTTTAAATTGGCTGCTGCGAACTGGCTTTGTGCTTTGGCAACTTGATTGGTCGCGGCAAAGCGCGCCTGCTCCTGCGCATACTTTTGCTGCCCGACAAACCAGTAGACGAGCAGGATGGCGCAGAGCGTGACGACGATGATGCCGGTGCGATCCATGAAATTCAGTGCGTGGGTTCCAAAATAATTCCGCCGTCGACCTTCTCACGGCTTGCTTCCGCCTTTGGCGCCGGGTCGTGCCCGCAGCGGCCCCACGGATGACAGCGGCAAATCCGCTTCACCGCCAGCCACCCGCCCGCCATCGCGCCCTGTGCGCGGATTGCGTCCATCGCATATTGCGAGCACGTCGGCGTGAAACGGCAGCCGCCGGCCGATCCGAATAAAACAGTTTGCGCCGGCGATATCGTCCAGCGATGCGCGCGAATGGCAAGAATTAAAATGTGTTGGGCCGGATTCACGATGGTTTTAACAAGTTTGCCCGCCGCAACGTCGCTAGAAAATCCGTTTCGACCCCGGCAAAATTGCGTCCGGCAATCGAATTGCGCGCGACCAGCACCAGTTCAACCGGTTGTGAGAATTCATGTTGATGCAGCCGGAAACTCTCGCGAAGCAGCCGCCGCGCGCGGCTGCGGGCGACCGCGTTGCCGATGCGCTTGCTCGTGACGACGCCGAATTTTGGCGACGCGCCGTCCGGCAGGCGGTGCCAGTTGGCAATGAGACAGCCGAGTGCCAGACGCTCGCCCTGCTGCCGCACGCGCGTGAAATCCCGGTTTTGCCCGAGTCGCGAGCCGCGGCCCAAACGCAGGCGTCTGGTCCCGCTTGGCGGGAGCGTCTGGTCCCGCTTGGCGGGAGCGTCTGGGGACTGGGTGGGCATGAGCGGCGGATTAAACCGGCGTCAGGCGTTTGCGGCCCACGCGGCGGCGATTGGCGAGCGTGGCCTTGCCGCTCTTGCTCGAATTGCGATTAAGAAATCCGTGCTGCCGTTTGCGGCGGATTTTTGACGGTTGATACTGGCGTTTCATAAATTAATTCGGTTCGTTCCGGGTGAAAAACCGGAACGTGCGAGGATAGCCATGAAACTCCCTGTGTCAAGGCGCGGATAAGTGAGATATATTACATTTCAAATTGCCAGCAAAAGCCTCCCCATTTCCTTTTAGCCACGCCTTGAACTCATCCGGCTCAACCTTTGTCTGAAAATGCGCGACCCGGTGATGTGCCACGGTGCGGATGCGCGCCGGGTTTTCATCAGCACCGCCATGTTGGCGGCGCGCCTGGCGAGGTCGGCGCGATCCTGCCCGCCCTAGTTGTCGGAGGTGTTGCCTCGGATCTGCGTGCCGAGGTCAATGCGGTCCACCACGACGATGGCTGTGGCTGGTCACGCTTCGGATGCAACGCCGTTTCTGCGTGGTCAAGACCCTGTTGTTTTTTGACGTGACAAAGCGTCCGGTCTTGGGCATTGACAATCAAATTCAAATGGATGCTGGATCGAAAATGTCCCACTTCATCTCGGTGGTGGTGCCGGTTTACAACAGCGAATTGATCCTGCCTGAGTTGATCAAGCGATTGGAACCAGCACTGGCTTCCCTGGCCAACAAATATGAAGTTGTGCTCGTCAACGATGGCAGCCGGGATCAAAGCTGGAAAGTCATTCAAGAACTGTCGCACTCCTTCCCTTGGGTTCACGGAATCAACCTGATGCGAAATTACGGACAGCACAATGCGCTCCTCTGCGGCATTCGGGCGGCCCGGTTTGACACTCTTGTGACGATGGACGACGACCTGCAACATCCACCGGAGGAAATTCACAAGCTGGTGGCCAAACTCGATGATGGTTTCGAGGCGGTTTATGGTTTTCCCGAACACGAGCAGCACGGTTTGTTAAGGAATATCGCCTCGGGTTTGACCAAGCTGGCCCTTCAGAGATCCATGGGGGCCGAAACGGCCCGCCATGTGTCGGCCTTCCGTGCGTTTCGAACCCAGGCGCGTGATGCCTTTGCGAGTTATCACAGCCCATTTATTTCCATCGACGTCGTGCTGACCTGGGCTATCACCCGGTTTGTTGCCATTCAAGTCCGGCACGATCCCCGTCAGACAGGCATTTCGAACTATACTTTTGGCATGCTGTTCCGACACGCGATGAACATGATGACCGGTTTTTCAATTCTGCCCCTGCAATTGGCCAATCTTATGGGCTTTTTATGCACTGTTTTCGGTGGAGCTATTCTGGTTTACGTCGTTGGACGATATTTGCTGTACGGCACCAGCGTGCCAGGATTTCCTTTTCTGGCGTCAATCATAGCAATTTTTTCAGGGGCTCAACTCCTGGCGCTGGGCATCATTGGCGAGTACCTGGCCCGGATGCATTTCCGGATGATGGAACGCCCGACTTACACCGTTCGTGAGGAAATTGCCTCTCGTGACGAGATGAAGACATGAGTGGATTCAACGCCGCCCCTTGTGAGTTGCTGCCATGGGACACTGAGTTTTTCAGTTGTCGCATCGCCCGCGTCTGCGGCGATACACTGAAGCCGGAGCAGGCAGTGCAAATTGATGAGTGGAGCCGGAGCCATCGTATTCGGGGCCTTTATTTCCTATCGCGGGCGGATGACCCGGCGACCATCCAAACCGCCGAGCAGCATGGCTTTGGTTTGGTCGATATTCGCGTCACCTTTGAACGCGTGGTGACTAATTCGTCCCACTCAGCCCGTCTGGCCCCATCGGCTGGTACCAGCATCCGTCCGGTTCAACCGGGCGACCTGCCCGGATTGCAGGCGATGGCCCGCACGGGGCACCCGGAAACACGTTTTTTCAGCGATTCACATTTTCCGCGCCAACGCGCGGAAAATCTCTATTCGACCTGGATCACCCAGGAAGCTCAGGGTCGCGCCCAAATTGTGCTGGTCGCTGCCTCGACGGCCAATCAGCCTTTGGGTTATATCTCCTGCCATCTGGATCCAGCCCGCCGGGATGGGCAAATTATTTTGGTTGGCGTCAGTCCGGAGGTTCGCGGAAGAGGCATTGGGAAAAATCTGGTCCAGGCTGCGATTGATTGGTTCAGGGGACAAGGCGCACAGGAAGTGACGGTGGTTACGCAGGGGAACAATCGGGTGGCCCAGCGGCTCTACCAGCGGTGCGGCTTTCTGAGCCGGGACCTGCAACTCTGGCATCATAAGTGGTATCCGATTTCGGCTTAACAATCATGCCCAGGCAATAAACCAGACGATTCAGATCAAATGGACCAACGTTATCCAATCCCGTTTAACCACTCCTCGCTCGTTGGCCGGGAACTGGAGCACATTTCCCAGACGATGACCATCGGCCAGATTGCCGGAGACCAAATTTACTCAAAAAGGTGCCATGCATTTTTGGAACAGGTGCTGCGCGTGCAGAAGGTGATGGTAACCACCTCCTGTACTCACGCACTCGAGATGTGCGCCCTGCTGCTCAATATCCAGCCCGGCGACGAAGTGATTGTCCCCTCCTTTACCTTCGTGTCCACGGCGAATGCCTTTGCCCTGCGCGGAGCAAAAATTATTTTTGCCGACATCCGGCCCGATACGCTGAATCTGGACGAGAAGCAACTGGAAGGCCTCATCTCTTCCCGGACCAAGGCCGTGGTCCCGGTGCATTATGCCGGGGTTGGCTGTGAAATGGACGCCATCATGGAGATTGCGCGGCAGCACGGCGTCGCAGTGGTGGAAGACAATGCGCACGGACTGTTCGGCAAGTACCGGGACCGCTGGCTGGGCACCTTCGGTTGCCTGGCGGCCCAGAGTTTTCATGAAACCAAGAACATCACCTGCGGTGAGGGCGGTGCGCTGCTCATCAATGATGCGCGCCTGATTGAACGGGCCGAGATCATTCGTGAAAAAGGGACGAATCGCAGCCGGTTTTTTCGTGGACAAGTGGACAAATATTCCTGGGTGGACATTGGCTCAAGTTATGTGATGAGTGACGTCCTGGCGGCCTTTCTCTACGCCCAGTTGGAAGTGTGGCAAACCATCCAGGCACAGCGGCAGCGCATTTGGAAGTATTACGACCGGCACCTGCGTGACTGGGCGCAGGAACGCGGGATTGGCTGCCCCGTGGTGCCCGCCAACTGCGAGCAATCCTACCACATGTATTACCTGGTCATGCCCTCGTTGGAAAAGCGCCAGGCACTTATTTCATTTCTAAAGTCGCGTGGCATTCTCAGCGTCTTTCATTATGTGCCGCTCCATCTTTCCCCCATGGGCCAGCGCATGGGGGGCCGGAATGGGGGTTGTCCGGTGAGCGAACAGAAAAGCGAACGGCTGATCCGTTTGCCCTTTTATAACAGCCTTGGTCAGGGTGATCAGGATCAAGTAATCGCAGCCGTCCAACAATTCCAGTCATGAAAATTATTGAAAGACTTTCATGTGTTGCTTCAATCCAGTTCCTGCCAGCGACCGATTGAGTCAGTCCGCATCGGGCTTATAGCCCGAGAACCGCACTGTTGAAAGTTTCTCCAAGAAGCTTACCGGCCCATTCATTGGTATTTCCAGAACTCCTTCCCGCAAGGCATGGTCCTGTAGAAGCACCATAACCTGCGCATTCCAGTAATTTAAGTACGGCAGCCACTCATGGGTCTGCGGATCTGGCGGTGACAATGGTTTCGATGGCACGGCGGCCATACGCTCCACGATCCAGACACTATTACTGCTGCGCAAGGTGCTGGTTATCTCACGCAGCACCGGAGCCATCGGGTCCGGCTGTTTCAGCTTTTCCAATATCAGGTCGTTGCGATGCACCTTGTGCGAGTCAATCGGAGGCACGGTCATCCAACGGGCCTGGCCGTGATAGTATCGGTCGAACGTGATCCCATTCCATGCGTCATTCGCCACGATCAGATCCCCCTCGGAGGCATTCTTGTCGAGAATGGCGGCAATCAGATCCACATTGCTCCGCCGGGTATGCGCTTCCTCCCACGCCGGCCCTGCACACCAGGTCATCATTCCCACCAGCAACCCGATCCGAAGCAGCCCCCAAGGCCGCAGCGCAGGCCAACTCACGCCCAATATTCCGTCGAGCGAAATGACGCATAGACAGAGCATCTCGACGTAATACCACGTCTGCGTCAGATATTGTAATTTCATCAGAAAAGCCATATACTCCACTATTCCGAAAAGCATGCTCACAACACAGAATAATGCCAGATCGGCGCGGACCCGGGCGGTGCTTGCTACGGCAGCCTCCGGGTTCTGCGCCTGACACCCGCGTGTCCACTGCATCATAAGCGCCACCGCTAACCCGACCAATAGAAGCATAACCCAAAACCAGATCTCCGGGCCGTCGAATCTGGGGGGATGAGCGCTGCTCCGGGCGGTCAAAGCACTGCTGAGTTTGTACCACAGAATTGAGAAATTAAAGAATGGAATCTGGTTCATCGACAGGTAAGCCGAGCCCCGGTGAATGATGGGCAAGTATATCATCATGGATGCGCCGGACACGGCGCCGATTCCTGCCAGTGTCCCCAACGCCTTCCACTGCCGTCGTCGAATCGCCACCACGGCTGCGCCGGACAGCATCGCACACAGAAACACCACGTCATAATAAACGCAATGTGCGAACAGAAAGCAGGCGAGACCGGCCAAAAGAATCCGCGACCTCGATGGCAACTCCACCATTCGCCAGATCGTTCCGAAACTGAGCACCAGCAGGCAACTCGCCAGGCCATAAGCCCGGTTCGCCCCCACGATGAAGACAAACGCTGGCAGACTGCCCAGCAGTCCAACGCTCAGGATCGGTGCGCGCCCTCCCATCCAGCGTGAACATAGCCACAGCGAAGCGAGGAAGATCAGACCTACGTACAGTCCCAAGACGCGGATGCTCGCGTCACTGCCCGCCAGGCCTAGAAATCCGCACCCGCGCAGAAGCAGCGGCCAGAGAGGCGGAAACGACTCGAATGGCATGTTGCTCCATAACTCCTTCAGCGAGGGCATCTGCGCCACATTGATGGTGTTGGTCTCGTCGCGCCACAGAGGTCCCGCATACATCGCCGTTAGAACCAGCAACATCGCCGAGAACGCAGTGCCAGCCAACGCCACAGCGGTTTCTGCCCCCAGTTTCGGCAATCGCGTCAAGGACATAGTTTTGAAATGGGCTTGATGAACTGTCACGCGCCAGTTAACAACTTCAGAGGAGTTGTGTCGAATCCTCAGTTACAACAGTCCCAATCATGATACGGTCCCTTGACCAGATTTTTCAGGGACATCCATGTCGCAATGATCGATTCTGCCGTAATTATTGAGTCTCGCATAATAGGGTGACATTTATCGGGATGTCCTGTATGGTTTTGGCATGTCGAAGACACGAGACCATGCCGCGATGGAAAAGCGCGTGGGAGCAGGGCGGGAGTTCGGCGTT
>Ga0181530_10002126_pt1 | contig 24038 bp, 23 predicted proteins | sample PEATcosm2014_Bin_42_FD_119769 | JGI IMG/M metagenome (GOLD analysis project Ga0181530, IMG submission 119769) | Peatland microbial communities from MTU Mesocosm Facility, Houghton, MI, USA - PEATcosm2014_Bin10_60_metaG | ecosystem: Environmental > Terrestrial > Soil > Wetlands > Peat | place... | reverse complement strand
GGCGGTAATACCGGCGGTGGCGGCGGCGGCGGGTTCTCGGGCGGCGGCGGCGGCTCGGGCTATCTTTTCGGCGGCGGCGGCGGCGGCGGCGGTTCCTACCTCGCCTCGACGTTCAACGCGCTCGGCAGCTACCTGACCGCGGGGATCAACAGCGGCAACGGGTACGTCTCGATCTCGGCCCTGCCCGCGCCCGAGCCGGCGACGGCAAGCCTGCTCGCTACCGCACTGTTGGGGTTCGGCTGGGCGCGGCGACGGCGGAGCTGACGGCTCCGGGCCGGCCGCACCGGGGTGTAACCACCCGCTTCAGTCGATCGGCATGGTGGCCTGGTTCCTGTCGCGATCGCCGCGGCCCGACAGGCGGCAACCTCGAAATTGCCCTGCCAAAATCAGATGACGCGCACCGATGTGGGAAGCTGTGCCGGGTCATCCCAGAATGCGTCCTGCGCGAACTTCGCGAACAGGTCGGGCGGCAGCACGGTCGGACGTTTCTCCGGGCGTACCGCGGAACCGACATGGTGCAGGCCGGGAGTGCCCAGCCGGATGTCGAACTCGATCATGTCGTAGGCCGGCTCGATATGCTCGGGGTCGTGGGCGAACAGCTTCTCGCCGATGGCGTGGTAAATCGCCGCCAGGGTGCCCAGCGGGTTGGTTGTCAGCGTCTCATAGCGGACGAGCAGTAGCCGGTCCGCCTGCGGGCCATACACCGCCTCCCGCAGCGCATGCCAGGCGAAGCCGGCCATGCCGTCGCCTTTGCTCAGACCCTCGACGCGGGAATACACCGTGCCGCCAGGTTCGAAATTGAAAATACCGGAGAGTTCGAAGGCATTGCGACGGATCAGGTTCTCGATGCTGTCGATGATCCAGGCCGGATTGCGCACGCAGCAGATGACCTGCGCCGCGGGGAACAACTGCGTCAGCGCGGGCAGCTTCGTGGTCCACTGCCGGTTGGTGTCGAACACGACCTTGTCCGGCGGGATGTCCGCGTAATACGCATCGAACACGGCGCGCAGCAGGCGCTGGCGTTTGTCGTCGTCGATGAACACCGCGCCCTCGTTGCGCGCGCTGGTCACGCCGAGCATGGCGTTGAACAAGCTCCCGACCGGGCTGGTCATGCCGGCCAAAAATCGAGGGTTCTGCCGCAGCAATGCTGCCAACAGCGTGGAGCCGGAGCGCGGCAGGCCGGAGATGAAATGAATGGAATGTTGCATCGGTCAATCTGTCGGGACGCCTGTCTCACAGCCGCGATTCGCGACTATGAACCAGGATATCACTGGCCCGGGGACGTGCAAAATGTCGCGCGCCTTCGGCCGGTCCATGTTGCGCTCGGCCTCATGCCAGGCGCGGTTTCGACCGTTCCAAGGACTCCCTGGCAGGTTTCGCTGACGCCCCAGAGCCAGCCGACCGGCGAGCAAGGCGTGCCATCAGCGCTTCTTGGACGTCTGGTCCGGCACCGCGGCACCGGAGCCGGCCAGCAGGCTGTCCTCGAATTCGCGCAATGGCGGCTTGACGCGCTGGTAGCCGTGCGCGGCGAACACGTCCATCAGCGCCTCGACCGCGGAAGCCTCGGTCTCGGCGTCGGGCGGCAACAGGTCGCGCAGGCCGGCGGGCAACAGCGCGGGGTTCGGGGGATCATCGCTCATTGCCGCGAGGGTGCCACAGGTTGCGGGTCAGCCCAAACTCGCCGCCCGTCGTGGTGGGCGAAGGCCCGCCATACATGACTTTTCATCGTGTGCGCGGCACAGTCGTGCTTGGCGGGGCCCCGCCGTGCCAATGAAGACACCAGGCCCCGGGGCGGCCCGGCGGCAACTTCGGTTGTGGGATTGGATTGATGATCGCGCTCGACGGGCCGGCAGGCCCCTCCTACGGCCATACCGGTCACGACCGGAGCAGCGTTGCCGCCGAACGAGCATTTTCCGGCGTTGCAACCCCGCCGGACCATGGCTGCCTGTGTGCGCGGAGATCGTGAGGCCGCTGTCACGTGGGTCGCGGTCAATGCAGCACTTGCATTGGCACCATCGCTCTCGACCGAGAGCTTCCTCAGAGGTAACGTCCCGACCACTGTTGGATTAGCCTGGCAGACTGCGCGAAAACCCGGCGGCGGAAGATGCGATCGAACCGCGCCCGCAACGCGAAGCGACGCAGGTGTTCAGCCGTCCGATCGCCACGCGCATCGATGCGGCCGGTCCATTCTACCCCGCTGAGGCGTATCATCGGGACTACCTGACGCTTCACCTGGATGCGCCGTATATCGCCACCTACGACATCCCCAAGGTGCGCAGCCTGCAGAAATTGTTGCCGGAGAACCGACAGGACACGCCGGTAACCGTGGGCAAGCCGGCGTCCGGGAGCTGACTGGCGGGATTGCGCCGCCGCGTCACCTACGCCGTATCCAATAGGATATAGCGAAGAAGCGCAACCCTGCGCCGGCCTGGCTCAGGCGCCGAGCACCTCGATCGAGGTGGACTTGATCAGCGCCAGCACCGGGGCGCCCGGCGACAGCCGCAATCGAATGATGGCGTCGGGCGTGACGCGGGCGAGCAAGGCGCCGCTCGGCAGGGCGATCTCCACCAGCACCGAACGCCGCTCCGCTTGTGCGGCGATCCGGCGCACGGTCCCCGGCACGATGTTGTGCAGGCTGATCGCGTCGGGCGGCTTGCCGGCCAGGATCACCTCGCGCGCGGGGATGCGGACACGGCAGTCGCTCAGCAACGGCGCGTCCAACAGCGGCACCCAGAAGCTGGCGCCGCCGCCCTCGAGACGGGTCAGTTCGCGGCCAGCATCATGCTCTGCCACGCGGCACAGCAGCAGAGCGCCGGCATCGTCGCGTTGTGCCAACGGCAGATCCGCGCGCGAAGCGACGTCGGACAGAGGCCCGCTGGCAATCACCCGCCCCGCCTCGATCAGCACCATAGAATCGGCGAGCTGGATCACTTCGTCCAGAGCGTGCGTCACATAGATGACCGGCAAGCGCAGCGCGGTTTTCAGCCGCGTCAGGTAGGGCAGGATCTCCGCCTTGCGCCCGGCATCCAAACTGGCCAGCGGCTCGTCCATCAGCAGCAGGCGCGGCTGCGCCAGCAGCGCCCGGCCGATCGCCACGCGCTGGCGCTCGCCGCCGGACAGCGTGTGCGGGCGGCGCAGCAGCAATGCACCAATGCCCAGCAATTCGACCACCTCGTCGAACCGCACCGTCCCCGGCGCGGCCCGGCGTAGGCCAAAGCGCAAATTGGTGGCAACCGACATGTGCGGGAACAGGCGTGCATCCTGGAACACCAGGCCGACACGACGGCGTTCCGGCGGCAGCCAGATGCCGGCTTCGGTGTCGGCCAGCACCTGGCCATCGACCACGACGCGACATTCGTCCGGGCGCAGTAAACCGGCGGCGGCAGCGATGATCGTGGACTTGCCGGCGCCCGACGGTCCGAACAACACGGTCACCCCCGGCGTGGGAGTTTCAAATGCCACATCCATCTGCACGGACGGAAACCGGTGGCGCAGCCGGATCGCCAGGCTCATCGGCCCAGCGCCGCGTTCAGTCGCTTGCCGATCCATTCCGACAGCAGCAGCCCGATCAATGCGAGCGTCAGCGAAACCAGCGACAGTTTCGCAGCCGTCGCCTCGCCGCCCGGCACCTGCAGCGCGGTATAGATCGCCAGCGGCAATGTCTGCGTCTGGCCCGGAATGTTGGCGGCAAACGTGATGATCGCACCGAACTCGCCGAGGCAGGTGGCATAGGCGACGATCCCGCCGACCAGGATACCGGGCGAGGCCAACGGCAGCGTGATGTTGAACAGCCGGTCCAGCCGGCCCGCGCCCAGCGTGCGTGCCGCTTGCTCAAGCCCGAGATCGGCCGCTTCCAGCGACAGGCGGACGGCGCGCACCATGACCGGGAAGGTCATGACCCCGGCGGCAAGGCTCGCGCCGGCGGTGGTGAACGCCAATCGGATACCCAGCCAGTCGTACAGCAACGAGCCGATCGGCCCGCGAATGCCGAAGATGATCAGCAGCAGCCAGCCGGTAACCACGGGCGGCAGCACGAGGGGCAGATGCACCAGCGCGTTCAGCAGCGGGCGGCCGGGGAAGCGGTAGCGCGCCAGCAACCAGGCGGTCAGGACGGCAAGCGGCAGGCCGCAGCCGACCGCGCGCGCCGCGACTTCCAGCGTCAGCCGGACGGCGACCCACTCCTCGGGCGACAGGCCCAGGCTATTCGACCTTGAAGCCGCGCTGCACGAACACCGCGCGCGCCTGTGGGCCTTCCAGGAACGTCAACAGGGCGCGGGCTTCCGGCGTGTCGCCCGCCTTGACCGCGGCGAACGGATACGCCACCGGATCGTGGCTGTCGGGGGGGAAAGTTCCTGCCACCATCACGGCTTTCGACGCGGCGGCGTCGGTGGCGTAGACGATGCCGGCCGGCGCATCGCCGCGCTCGACCAGCAGCAGGCCGGCCCGCACGTCGGCCGTTGGTGCCAGCCGCGGCGCAACGCTGTCCCACCAGCCGAGCTTCTTCAATGCTTGCTCGGCATAGATGCCGACCGGCACATGCGCCGGATCGCCCACGGCCAGCCGGCCGCTGGGCCCGAGCAAGGCCAGCAGGTTGAAGCCCGGCCCAAGCGTGACGTGCAGCGGCTTGTCGGCCGGGACCACCAGGACGAGGTCGTTGCCCAGCAGGTCCTTGCGGGTGTCCGCGGCGATCAGGTTCTTTTGCGCCAGGTAGTCCATCCAATTCTCATCGGCCGAGGCAAACAGATTTGCCGGAGCGCCGGCCTCGATCTGGCGCGCCAACGTCGAGCTTGAACCGAACGACATGCGCAACGGCTGATGGCCTGCCTGCACCCATTGCGTGGAGATGTCCTTCATGGCGTCGGTCAGGCTGGCGGCGGCGAACACCGTCAGTTCTTGCGCACGCGCCGCCAAGGGCACGAGCAATACACAAAGGAACAGCAGGATACGCATGGATCGGACCTCTCAGGGTTGCAGTGAATGGACGCCGGCGAGCACGCCATCGCGTTGCGCCGGCGACAGCGCGCGACCGTACACCACCGCGTTGAACATGGCCGCGAGTGCTACCGGGTCGCGGCCCTCGAGCCAGGCAAGACCGAGCAATCGGTTGATCGAGGGCGGTTCTTCGACCCAGCCGAACGGCAGGCTCGGCGCGACGAACACCTGTCCGTCACGCACCGCTCGCACAGTTCGCCATGAACCGTCGTGCATGACGGTGTCGCGCATGGCCGGATCGGAGAAGATCAGGATATCCGGGTCGAGCGCGCGGATCGCATCGACGCTGGACGCGCGGAATGATCCCTGGCCGTCCGGTGCGAGCACCTGCCAGCCGAGGCGGGTGAAGACCTCCGTGACGTCGGTTCCGGGCGCGGCGACCGTCAGGCCGTCAGCGCCACGTGCGTAGAGGACGCGCGGATGGGCATGTTGTGTCACCGGCAGAGCCAGCAGGGTCTCCGCCAACATCGCCAGCGTTTCCGCGCGGCCCTCGCGATGCAGGATGCCGCCGAGCAGCCGGAAAACCTGCGGTATTTCGGTCAGGGATCCATCGAGCAGGATGGTGGGGATGCCAGTGCGTTGCTGGGTCTTCTGCGCCAGATCGGCATAGCGCGGCGACACGGTGCCGTAGTCGAGGATCAGGTCCGGTTTGAGGGCCAGGACCTTGCCGGTCACGTCCTCACGCCCGGTCAGCCGGGGGATTTGCGGCAGTTTTCCGGCGGCCGGTGACAGCAACGCGCGTGCGTCGTCCGACAGCGGCGACGGCCAACCCAGCATCAAATCGGGCGCGACGGCCGCCAGCAGCACCGCGGCCGGCGGACCAGCCGGAAGCACGCGCGCGATCTGGTCCGGCACCTGCACCGCGCGGCCGGTGGCATCGGTGACCTGCCCCGCCAGCGTGAGGTTCGACCACAACAGCAGCACAATCAGGAGCAACCGACCAGGCATGCCATTCCCCGTTGCTTCCGACGATATATCTATCTGACTATAGCGGCAACACGCGTTGCGGGTATCTGCCGGATGGCGCAGAGCTGCCGTCACCCCAAGCCCGAGCTGAACGTTGAACTGCGCGTTGCGGTGAACGGCACGGTAGCCGTCGGGTCAATTCAGGCCGCGGTGCTGGAGGGGATCCGCGACTGCGGTTCGATTTCCGGGGCGCAGAAACGGCTGGGTGCGACCTGCGCTCATGTGTGGAAGCTGGTGGCGGCGATGAATGACCGGTTTTCGCCGCCGATTGTCGCGGCCGCACGTGGCGGCACCAAAGGCGGCGGCACGCGCCTGACGCCGCATGGGTACAAGGTTCTCGGCGCGTTCCGGGCGCTGGAGCAACTGTTGTTGGTTCAGGGGCAGCCGGAGTTGCGTGTCATCAGCCAGGCGACAGCTTCCGTGGGTCTGACGAACGCCGTGCGAACGCAGAATTGATCGCAACGGCCAAGCGTGTTTGGTTACCGCCGTGATGGGAAAGCGGAAACCAAAATCGGCGGACACGGCGAGCGGCGGCGATCGGCTGAGCATCCGGCTCGACCTCGCGATCGGCGCCAGGATCGGGCCCGGCAAGGTCGCCGTGCTAGAGGAAATCGCCCGGTCGGGATCGATTTCCGCGGCGGGACGGGCCTTGCGCATGTCCTACCGGCGCACCTGGGAACTGGTCGAGGAACTCAATCGCAGCCTGGGCACGCCCGTGGTCGAAACCGCCGCCGGCGGCAGCGGGGGCGGAGGCGCGGTGCTCACGCGGGCCGGCAAGGCCGTCATCGAGCGTTATCGTGCTATTGAAGTGGACACGGCGCTGGCGGCCCGCAAACATTTATTGGCGCTTAACCGTGCCTGCGCCAACAAGTGACCCACGGCCCCAGAAGGACATAGCGTCATGAAGCTCTCCGCCCGTAACCAGATCGCCGGAACCATCAAGGCGGTGAAGCTCGGTGCAACGACCACCCATGTGACCATCGAGGTCTCGCCCACGCTGACCATCACCGCATCGATCACCAACGAGGCTGCCGAGGAGCTGGGGCTGCAGCCCGGCATGCAGGCCTTCGCGGTGATCAAGGCGTCCGACGTGATGGTCGGCGTCTGATCAATCGGCCGCATCCGCCAAGCTGCGCGCCTCCGGCCGCTGAAGGGCGGCCAGCAGCGCGGTGACGCAGGCCGAGCGGAGCGGCAAAAGCGCTTGCCCGCCTGACGGCACAGCAGTTTGACCGCGTGCGCCGCGTCATGGCTGATGCAGTCGACGGGGAACAGGACGCCGCGCAGCCCAGATGCGCGTGGCGGCGTTATATGCCGCTTCGGCTTCGACCATGCGCCCAACCGCCAGGAGCGCCAATGCGATGGTTGCCTGGATGGTGGCGAGTTCGCGCTCCGGCGCCGCGTCGCCGCGCCAGACCTTTGCGAAACGATCCGGCTCGGCCGCGATGTCGCCATGACGCGGGGCCATGCCGGCAATCGGTGGCAGCGCGATCTCTGTCCGGCCAACGCCCATTGCCCAAAGATGCGCCGTTGCCGGCTTGCTCGGTACGCGTTCCGCCTCCCCGCCACCACCCTTCAGCACCAGCAGGCGTGGCCTACCCAGCAACTGCGCCACGCCAAGATGCACATCGATGTAGCCCGGATGAAATACCCCGCCGACGCCGGCTGGGGCGCCCGCCGGATCGAGCAACCGCGCAACCGTATTGACCGGCGAGCGCAGCCCGAACAATCGGCGCAATTCCAACAGATGCGCGATCTCGGGGGAGAGTTGCGCGATCGGCAGGTAAGCGAAGCCGATGCGGTCCAGCGTCCGCGCCGCGTCGTCGGCGTCGCGTGCCGGCGCCAGGCCGAGCGTGGCCAGCGCCGCGGCGACCGGCATCGCCGCGCCGAAGGTATTCGAACCGTGCATCAGCACGCGGATGCCGGCCTGCCCCAGGGCCAGTGCCGCCAGCAGGAACCACGGTGCGCTCCGGGTCCGTCCGGCGCCGTAGCTGGGCCAGTCGAGTGCGACGCTGGGCAGGGACGGCAGACGGGCCCGGGCCGCTTCGACCAGGCCGGTGACTTCGGCGGCGTCCTCTCCGCGATAGCGCAACAGCATCAGGAAGGCGCCGACCTGGTGCGGATCGATCGCGCCGGCCAGTATGGCGGTGAAAGCTTCGCGTGCCTCGTCGCGGGTGAGGGCGCGCGAGCGGCCCGGGCCGCGGCCGAGCGCCGCAATGAACCGCGAGAAATCCTCAGGCGGCACGGGCCAGCGCCGGCTGCTGCGCAGCCGCCAGCGCCACGACCTCGCCGATCAGCACCAGGGTCGGTCCGGCGAAATCCTGCGCGGCCAACAGGCCCGGCAAAGCGGCGAGGGTGCCGAACAAATGCCGTTGCTGGGGCCGGCTGGCATGCTCTACCGCTACGGCCGGCGTCGATCCGGACAATCCAGTTTCCATGAGCCGCGCCGCTACGGTCGCCAGCGTGCGGGACGCCATATAGGCGGCGATCGTGCCGCCGGTGCGCGCCAGGGCGGCCCAGTCGTGCGCGAGGACCGTGCCATCCGCGCCGTGGCCCGTGACGAAATGCAGCGAGCGCGCCAGGCCGCGATGCGTCAGCGGCACGCCAAGGCTGGCCGCCGCGGCACAAGCCGCGGTGACACCGGGCACGACCTCCACCGGCACGCCGGCAGAGCGCAGGCAATCGAGCTCCTCGCCGCCGCGGCCGAACACGAACGGATCGCCCCCCTTCAGGCGCACCACATGCGCGCCGGCTTGCGCGTGTTGCAGGATCAGGCGGTTGATCGCCGCTTGGTTCATCGCGTGGCGCCCGCAGCGCTTGCCAACATCGATACGGCGCGCGCCGCGCGGCGCCAGATCGAGGATCGTCGGGTCGATCAGCGCGTCGTACAGCACCACGTCGGCGCTCTCCAACGCATGCAGCGCACGGAGGGTCAGCAGCTCGGGGTCACCCGGCCCGGCCCCCACCAATGTGGCGCGCCCGGGTGGTGTGGTCGCAGTCTTGCCCGCCTCCCCTGGCAGGTCGGGGGCAGCAGTGCGTACCAACACGGACCGTGGCGGTACGCCCCCCTCCCCCCGACCCACGAGGGGAGCGGGAGGAGGATTCGATACGCTGACCAGCACACCACGTGCGTCCGCCTCCGCGGCAACCGCGTCGGCCGCCGCCCGATCGGCCAACGCGACGATGCAAAGCCGCGCACCAGCAAGATCGTCCGGGCGAAAATCGCGCCGGAGCAGGACCACGTTACCGGCCGCCGCAAGCCGTATCAGCGCGGCGCAGGGGGCAGCGTTCACCACCACGACTGCGGCGCGCGACGACAGCAATCCCCGCACCTGCGCGACGGCGGTCGCACCGCCACCCACCACCAGTACTCGCGCGGCCTCGAGCCGCAGAACCACTGGGAAAAGGCCGGGATCAGTCTGCGGGCGCTCGGACATCTCGGAGGATTCTTTCCAGTTCGGGGAGACAGGAACCGCAATTGGTGCCGGCGCCGAGCAGAGCGCCCAGTTCGGACGGGCTGCGCAGCCGATGGGAGACACAGGCATGGCGGATCGCGGCCTCGGTGACTCCCAGGCAGGCGCAGACACGGGTTCCGTCTTCCCCCGTGTCGGCCTTGCCGGCCAGCAAACGGACCCGCGCAGCGGGCACGACGGGGCCACCGAGCAACGCGGCAAAGCTGGCCTCGGCGGGCAGTGCGGTGTCGCTGGGAGCGAGCATCAGGCACCCCTCCAGCACACCGTCGCGCAACGCCGCGCGCCGCAGGATGGAGCGTGCCGGATCGGCCATCTCCATCCATTCGGCGCCGGGGACTGGCAGCAGAGCGGCGGCAAAGCGCTCCAGCGCCGCGCCGACCGGCAGCGGATCCAATCCGGTGAGGCGAAACATTTCGCCCCGCGGCACGGCGATGCGGATCCAGTGCACCCCAGACGGCGGCGCTCCCGCGGAACGCCGCAACAGCAGGCCATGATATTGTGTCGCAACCCTGGTGACACGCGCGGGCGTGGACTTCAGCGCCGGCTGCCCGGACCACGGATCGCGCGCGGCGTGGACGGTCTGTGCCACCGGCCCAGCCGATGCGAACTGCCTGCTCCAGTGCATCGGCACGAAGATCTCGCCGCGCCGCTGGGCGTGGTCCGGCGCGGTTCGCAGCAGCATCGCGCCGAATGCGGTCTCCACCCGGGCGAGCGCGCCCGGAGCAAGGTCGCGTGCCGCGGCGTCGGCCGGATTGATCGCCAACATCGGCTCCGAGGTGTGGCTGGCGAGTTCCGGGACACGGCCGGTTCGGGTCATGGTGTGCCACTGGTCGCGCACCCGCCCGGTGTTGAGCGTGAGGCTGTGTGGCGCGACGCAGCGCGCAGGCTGCGCCCCCTGTTTTTGCGCGCTTGGGCCGCCAAGCGAAGCGACGTTGGGGGGAGCCGGCGCAGCTTGCGCGCGCACTGTCACCAAGCGTGCGCGGCCGTCGTCCGTGGGGAAGCCGCCGGCGGCGAACAATCGGCCGCCTTCGCCGGGCGCGTCCGCCGGCAGCGGCCAGCGGATCGGCTTGAGGTTGGCGTATTCGGCATCCTCCAGCGTTGCCAGTGCGCCGAGATCGAGCATGCGGCTGCCGTTATTGGCGACGGCGGTCAGCGCGGCATGCTCTCGGAAGATCGCCGTCGGACCGTCCCAGGCGAACGCCTCGGCGAAACCCATCCGACGGGCAACCTCCGCAAACATCCACCAGTCCGGCCGCGCCAACCCCGGGGCCGGGCGGAAGGCGCGCTGCCGCGCGATGCGGCGCTCGGAGTTGGTCGTGGTGCCGTCCTTCTCGCCCCAGCCGGCGGCCGGCAGCAGAACGTCGGCAAACGCGGTGGTGTCGGTGGGCCAGCAATCCGACACCACCACGAACGGGCAGCGCTCCAGTGCAGCCTGCACGTGCTGCGCGCGCGGCATCGACGCCGCCGGGTTGGTGGCGGCGATCCACAATGCTTTCACCCGCCCATCCGCCACGGCATCGAACAACTCCACGGCTTTCAGCCCCGGTCGGGCCGTCAGGTCGGGAGCGCCCCAGAACCGGCGCAGCGCCGCGACGTCCTCCGGCCGGTCGAAGCGGAGATGCGCGGCAAGCTGGTTGGCCAGGCCGCCGACCTCGCGTCCGCCCATGGCGTTGGGCTGGCCCGTCAGCGAGAACGGCCCCATGCCGGGCCGGCCGATCCGCCCGGTTGCCAGGTGGCAGTTGATCACGGCGTTCACCCGATCGGTGCCGTCTGCCGCCTGGTTCACCCCCTGCGAGAAGCCGGTCACCACGCACTCGGTGGCGGCGAACCAGCCGTAGAACGTCTCCAGCATCTCCGGATCGATGCCGCATTCGGCGGCAACAGCCTCAAGATCGGGTGCATCGGCGCGGGCGGCGGCGAGCGCCGCCTCCAGCCCGGTGGTGTGTCGCGCGGCCCAGGTCGCATCGACCTTGCCGGCGTCGGCGAGGTAGGCCAGCAGCCCCTGGAACAAGACCACGTCGGTGCCGGAGGCCAACGGCAGGTGCAGGTCGGCCATTTCGGCCGTGGCGGTGCGGCGCGGATCGATCACCACCACCTTCGTGCCGCGCGCCGCGCGCGCCGCGGTCAGGCGTTGGTGCAGCACCGGATGGCACCACGCCGCGTTGCTCCCCACCAGAACGACCAGATCCGCCTGCTCCCAGTCGTCATAGACGCCTGGCACCACGTCCTCGCCGAACGCGCGGACATGGCCGGCGACCGCCGATGCCATGCACAGCCGCGAATTGGTGTCGATGTTGCCGCTGCCGAGGAAGCCCTTCATCAGCTTGTTGGCGACGTAGTAGTCCTCGGTGAGAAACTGCCCCGACACGTAGAACGCGACGCTGTCGGGACCATGCTCGGCGATGGCGTCTCGGAACCGCCGTGCGATCAGGTCCAGTGCGGTATCCCAGCTTGCCGGCTGGCCGGCGATGCTGGGCTCAAGCAGCCGGTCCGTGTCGTCCAGCGTGCGTGCGAGGTTGGCTCCCTTGGCGCAGAGCCGGCCGCGATTGGCCGGGTGTGCCGGATCGCCGCGCAGCTTGCCGCCCTCGGCAATGATGCCGCAACCGACGCCGCAATACGGACAGGTGGTGGCGACCGCGCTCATGCCGGCACCGCAAGCTGGATGCGCCGTCCGTCCAGCCGGACGGCAAAGTGGCGCACGCAGCCTTCGTCCGGTTCGGCGGCTCGGCCGTCGGCCAAGTCGATGACCCAGTTGTGCAGCGGGCAGGTGACGGCGTGCCCGTGCACGATGCCGTGCGACAGTGTTCCCCCCTTGTGCGGGCAGCGGTCGGCCAGGGCGAACACCTGATCGTCCTGGGTGCGGAACACCGCGACGGCCCCGTGCGGCGTGGCGACGGTGCGGGCGCCCTGGCGCGGGATCTCGTCCAGCATCCCGACATCCTGCCAGGCCGCCTGCGTCATCGCGGGTGGAGGATCGCCATCCGCGCTTTTGCCGCACGCCGTAAGGACAGTCGAGGATGGCGGGTCTTCGCCGGCCATGACGGTGCTGGGGTTACGGCTCACATTGTCCATCGGCGTCACTCCACCGTGGCCAGGTCGGCGAAGCGGCTCTGCTTGGCGGCGGCCTCGCGTGCCCAGGGATCGTCCTGGGCAAAACTTTGCGCGAACAGGAAACGCTCGTGCAGCGCGGCACGGTTGGCAGCGTCATCGACCACGCGCGCGCGCACGGATTCGATGCCGACACGCTCGACCCAGTGCGCGGTGCGTTCGAGGTAGCGTGCCTCCTCGCGATAAAGCTGCAGATAGGCACCGCAATATTCCAGCACCTCGGCTTCGGTGGCGACCTTGGCCAGCAGGTCGGTGACGCGCACCTTGATGCCGCCGTTGCCGGCCACGTGCAGTTCCCAACCGCTGTCCACCGCGACCACGCCGAAATCCTTGATCGTCGCTTCGGCGCAATTGCGCGGGCAGCCCGACACCGCGAGCTTCACCTTGTGCGGCGTCCAGGCGCCCCAGCACATCTTCTCCAGGGCGATGCCCATCGCGGTGGAGTCCTGCGTGCCGAAACGGCACCATTCGGAGCCGACGCAGGTCTTTACCGTGCGCAGCGCCTTGCCGTAGGCGTGGCCGGAGACCAGCCCCGCCGCGTTCAGGTCGCGCCAGACGTGCGGCAGTTGCTCACGGGTGACGCCGAGCATGTCGATGCGCTGGCCGCCGGTGACCTTCACGGTCGGGATGTCATAGCGCTCGACCACGTCGGCGATGGCGCGCAGCTCGGCGGCGCTGGTGACCCCGCCCCACATGCGCGGGACCACCGAGAACGTGCCGTCCTTCTGGATATTGGCGTGCATCCGCTCGTTGACGAAGCGCGCCTGCGCGTCGTCGCGGTATTCGCCCGGCCAGGCGCAAAGCAGGTAGTAGTTGAGGGCGGGGCGGCAATTCGCGCAGCCATCTGGCGTGGCCCAGCCCAGCGCGTGCATCACCGCCGGGATGGATTTCAGCCGGCGATCGCGGATCGCCGCGCGCACCGCGTCATGGCCTTCCGACGTGCATTGGCACATCGGCTTGACCTTCGGCGTGGCGTCGTAGTCGGCGCCGGCGGCGTAGCGCAGCAGCGCCTCGACCTGGCAGGTGCAGGACCCGCAGGACGACGACGCCTTGGTGCGTGCGCGCACCGCATCCAGCGTGGTGAGGCCATGTTCGGCGATGGCCGTCAGGATTTTGCCCTTCGACACGCCGTTGCAGCCGCAGATTTCCGCCGTGTCGGGCAGTGCCTCGACGCCACCGGTGCCGCCGGCGACCGCCGGACCGAAGATCAGTTCGTCGCGTAGCGCGGCAACATCCGCGCCGGTCTTCAGCAGATCGAAATACCAGCCGCTGTCGGCGGCGTCGCCGTACAGCACCACGCCGGCGAGCTTGTTGTCGCGCAGCACCAGTCGCTTGTGCACGCCGCGCGCGTCGTCGCGGAACACGATCGCCTCGGCGCCGTCGCCGGAAAAATCGCCGGCGGAGAACATGTCGATGCCCGTGACTTTCAATCGTGTGCCACTGACGGCGGGCACATAGGCGGCATCGGCAGTCAGGGTGATGTTGTCGGCGCAGATCTTCGCCATGCCCCAGATCGGCGCGACCAGGCCGAACACCGCACCGCGGTGCTCCACGCACTCGCCGACCGCGTAGATCGCCGGATCGCTGGTGCGCATCGCGTCGTCCACCCGCACGCCGCGGCCGACCGCAAGGCCGGCGGCGCGCGGGAGGAAAATGCTGGGACGGATGCCGACCGCCATCACCGCCAGGTCGGCCGGCAATTCGCGTCCGTCGGCCAGGGCCACGCCGGTCACGTGGTCCTCGCCGAGGATCGCCCTGGTGTTGACCTCGGTCAGCACGGCGATGCCGCGCGCTTGCAGATCGGCGCGCAGCAGGCCGGCCGATACCGGATCGAGCTGGCGTTCCATCAGCGTGGGCATCAGGTGCAGCACGGTCACCGCCATGCCGTTGCGGGAGAGGCCGTGCGCTGCCTCCAGGCCGAGCAAGCCGCCGCCGATGACCACGGCGTTGCCGCCGGGGCGGTCATCCGAGCGGCTCTCCGGCTGGCCACCGGGGCGGCCATCCGGGCGACAGTACGAGAGCATGGTCTCCACGTCGGCGATGCCGCGGAAGCCGACCACACCCGGCAGTTTGGCCCCCGGTAGCGGCAGCATGATCGGATCCGAGCCGGTGGCCAGCAGCAGCACGTCGTACGGGCGCGTGGTGCCATGCTCGCCGCGCACCATGCGGGCGGTGCGGTCGATTTCCACCACCGCCTCGCCGGCGATCAGTTCGATGGCGCGGTCGGCGTACCAGGCGCGGTCATGCGTGACGATGTCGGCGAAGGTTTTCTCCCCCGCCAGCACCGGCGACAGCATGATGCGGTTGTAGTTGCCGTGCGGCTCCGCGCCGAACACGGTGATGGTGAAATCCTGCGGGGCGCGGGCGAGGATTTCCTCCAGGGTGCGGATCCCCGCCATGCCGTTGCCGACGATAACGAGGCGCCGCCGCTGCGGGACGAGCATGTTCATGATGCGGCGCCTCAGACCCGCGCCGCGCCGTGAGCCTCACGCCATGTGGTGCGCCAGCGCCGGGCGACGCCGCTGATGCCGACCAGCGCGGTGGCGGCCAGCAGGGAGAACACCAGGAAGCCGGGGCCGTAGCTGCCGGTGAGCTGCTTGGAGTAGCCGAGGCTTGAGGCGAGGTAGAAACCGCCGATACCCCCGCTCATGCCGACGATCCCGGTCATGATGCCCATCTGGCGGGCGAAGCGTTGCGGCACGAGTTGGAACACCGCGCCGTTGCCCATGCCGAGCGCCAGCATGCCGAGTATGAAGACCGGCATGGCGAGCCAGATCGTGGACAGGCCGGCGGCAATGGTGGCGAAGGCGGCCACGGCCAGGGCGTAGAGCACGGTCAGCGCGCGCACGCCGCCGACGCGGTCGGCCACCGCGCCGCCGACCGGCCGCACCAGCGAGCCGACGAAGACCACGCCGGCGGTGCAGAAGCCGGCGGTCACCGCGGGCAGTCCGTACTGGTCGTTGAAGTAGATGGTCAGCGACGAGGACAGGCCGACGAAGCCACCGAAGGTGACGGAATAGAAGAACATGAACCACCAGGTGTCGCCGATGCGCAGCAGCCGGAGGTAATCGGCGAGCGAGTTCCGCACCGGCGGAAGCGGGCTGTCCTTGGCGAGGATGCAGTAGATCGCGAGCGTGATGGTGAGCGGGATGGCGGCAAGTCCGACCACGTTCTGCCAGCCAAAGGCGATGGCGAGGCTGGGCGCGAACAGGGCGGCGAGGACGGTGCCGGAATTGCCCGCGCCGGCGAGCCCAAGCGCTGCGCCCTGGTGCTCCGGCGGATACCAGGCGGAAGCCAGCGGCAGCGCGACGGCGAAGGAAGCGCCCGCCAGCCCCAGCACGATCCCCAGCAGCAGCGTTCCGGCGTAGCTATGGATGCCCAGGGTCCAGGCCAATGCGAGGCCGAGGATCACCACGACCTGGGCGCCGGCGCCGACCCATTTCGGCTTGTAGCGATCGCCCAGGAACCCCAGCGGCACGCGGAGCAAGGCTCCGGCCAGCACGGGGACGGCGACCATCAGGCCCTTCTGGCCGGCATTGATATGCAGGTCGCGGGCGACGGCGACGCCGAGCGGGCCGAGCAGGACCCAGGTTGCAAAGCTCATGTCGAAATACAGGAAAGCGGCGAACAGGGTGGGCAGGTGCCCAGCCTTGAGAAAACCCTTGTGCATGGGGGGACAGCTCCGGCGGGACGGGTCTTCGTTGACCCGTCAGATGTCATCGCGGGCGAGAAAGCCCCGGTGCAGCGTGCTGCCCGCCGTTGAGCAGCCGCTCCCGGGCGGATGGGTGTGCCCGGCGGGTTGGCTAACGCAAGCGACGTGCCAGTGCGCGATGGCGCTACATCAGGCATGGTGCGCTGCAAGATTGCACGAATTTACGGCAATAGATTTTCGTTTCTCAAAATATGATACATAATTAGGCAATTTGATCTGAGCGACGACCTACCGCCCGGCTTGATACGTGCGTGATCAAGCCTCCAACAGGGTGGCGGGCCGATAGGTCTCCGCGGCCAGTGCGGCAATATCCTGACCGGCATCAAGCCAGCCCCAGCGCCGCATTTCCCGCAAAAACCACAGTGCATCCGTCGGGTCCAGTCGGGCCGCGACGGCAAAACCGATTTGCTCCGGGCCGCTGCCGCCGGGCAGGGCCGCCCGCGTGGCGCTCTCGGGCAGCCCGAGGCGGCTTGCCATCAGGGCAGCCAGCGCCGGCGCGCGATCCGGTCGGTCACACAGATGTTGCGCCCGGTACAGCGCCACGGTCAGGGCCTTGGCCGCTTCCGGCCGCTGCCCGGCCCATGCGGCCGACACGGCCAGGCATTTTTCCGGGTGCCGCGGACGGATGGCGGAACTGCCCAGCAGCACCCGCCCGGCGCCGGTCTCGGCAGCGTAATCACCCCAGGGAGCGCCGGCGCAAAACCCGGCGATCTGCCCGGCTTCCAACGCCGCCACCACGCGTTCGGGCGGCACCACCACCGTTTCAATGTCGCGGTCAGGATCGACCCCGCATGCGGCCAGCCAGTGCCGCAACAGCAGGTTATGGGTGGAGAACACGTGCACCACGGCGAAGCGCGGCGGCGAGGCTTGGTCGCGCAGCCAGACCCCGAGCGCCCGACCCGCGGCGGCCGCATCGAGCGGTGTGGCCGGCAGGGCAGCAGCAGCGGCCCGGCCCACCACCACGGCGTTGCCGCCCTGGCTGATGCCCATGGTCACGTGCAGCCTTGTGCGCATCCCGCGCAGCCCGGCCGCCGCTGCAAGCGCCAGCGGCGGCAGCATGATCGCGGCATCCAGTTTGCCCCAGGCCAGCTTGTCGGCGACATTGGCCCAGGACGGTTCGACCTGTAGCGCGACATCCAATCCGGCGGCGGCGTACAAGCCCTCGGCATCCGCCAGCACCGCGGGCGCGCTGTCGGTCAGGCGCAGCAGCCCTAGCCGCACGGGACTGGTCATGGCGTTTCCTTCGCGTGGGCCTGCACCACCGTCAAGGCAATCTCCGGGATGCGGCGGGCGCTGGCCATCGCCTCGCGGCGCAGCCAGCGATAAGCCTCCGGCTCGGATAGCTTGCGCGTGCGGATCAGGATCGCCTTGGCACGGTCGACCACATCGCGCTCACGCAGCCTGCTCTCGGCCGCTGTCAGAGCCTGGTGGGTTTGCAGGTGGCGACGGAACAAGGCGACCGCGGCGCGCAGCACCGGCTTGACCTCGGCCGGCGTGACCGAGCCGACATTGTAGGAGCACACGCCGGCGTCGATCGCTTCCTGCATGAAGCCGGGGTCATCCTCGTCGACGAACAATACGACGGGATGCGGCCGGGTGGCGGAGAGCTGGCGCAGGCCCTCGAGCGCGTCGCGGTCCGGCCGGGTCATGTCCACCAGCACCACATCGGGCATGTGGGCGACAACGGCGTCGGCCAGCAGCATGCCCGGTTCGATGGCGGCTACCTGCACCGAGGAGTCGCGGGCGAGCAACCGCATGAGGTAACGGGCGCGGTCGGCATCGTCGTCGGCAAGCAGGATCTTCACGGGTGCGTGGGTCGCTCGGCCAGTCGTTCGCTGATGGCAGAGCAAAGGACGGGCCAATCGGCGGGCCGATGTGGCCAGGACGGAGGAAACACACCGCTGCCCGGTCCGGGAGCGAAGCGCAACCGCCGATCCGCGTCGTCCGCAGCCCGGCCTCTGTTTGCCACGCAGGTCCGTGCCGCACGCGTTGCCCTGCCGCTGACAACGGGGCTGCGAACCCGCCCTAGACCGCCCGCAACGGCGCCGTCGCCCGTCGTGCAAAGGGGTCGGTCGTGCCGAGCCGGCTGATGGTGATCGGCAACACTGGCGTAAGCTGTGCGAACTCGTCCGGAGAGGCGTCGCGTGCAATCACCACAAGGAACGATGCGCCCACCGGACCGGCGAAGGGGCGCGGTGCGCTGAACATCGTGCCGACCGACTGCACGAGCAACGGGCGCTCTGACTCCGCCACGGCCACGACGCCTTTGACGCGCAGCAGCCGCTCGCCCAGCAGCCCGGCGAGATTATCGAGCCAGGCGGCAAGGTCATCCCACGCCGGTTTTGTGGGCCAGCGGACAAGCAGGACCGCGATGCGCGGATGCGGCAGGCCGGCGGCGTCCGGCACGATGGATGGCGCGGGCGGACGCGGGGCGAAGGCGGCACGAATGCAGGTGCGGCGGTCGTCGGAATCGATGATGTCGGCCAGCGGATTGAGGCCGCTCGCCATCGCGCGCGCCGCTGCCACCTGTGCCGGCGTGGCGAGGTCGCGCTTGGTCAGCGCCAGAGCCTGCGCGCCGGCCCATTGCGCCGCCGCTTCCTCGAACCCAGCGACGTCTGCACCGCGCAGGCAATCGAACGTGGCGACCACGCTTACCCGCAGGGACAGCGCGGCCAGGCTCGCGAGCCCGCGCAGGATCGGGCCCGGTTTGGCCAAGCCGCTGGTCTCCAGCACGATGCGACGCAACGGCGCGCGGCGGCTGTCCACGAGTTGCTCGACGGTGGTGGCGAGGTCGCTGCCGAGCATGCAGCACACGCAGCCATTGGACAGCATTGCCATCCGCAGCCCGCCCGTAGTTTCCGCGAGGATCGCGCCGTCCAGTCCGATCTCGCCGACTTCGTTGACAATCACCGCGGTTTCGGCGGCCTCCGGCATCATGAGGAAATCGCGCAGCAGCGTGGTCTTGCCGCTGCCGAGAAAGCCGGTGAGGACCACGAAGTCGAACAGGGCGGTCAGGACCGTGCCGGAAGCGGACGCACCGCGTCGTCGTCCGCGTAGCTCTGCACCACCAGCGCGCGCACGTCGGCAAGCAATTCTGCGACGTCGAAAATCATCCCGCCCTTGATCGTGTAGCGCAAGGCGCGATGCCATTCCGTGGTGTTGGTCGTGTCGTTCAGCCGCAGCGCGCCGGTGCCGTAGAGCAATTTGAAATCGGTCAGCGGATTGTGGTCGTGCACCAGCAGGTCGGCGCGTTTCCCCACCTCCACACTGCCGGTTTCGTCGTCGATCCCCAGCAGGCCCGCGCCCTGCACGGTGGCGGCGCGCAGCACCTCCAGCGGGTGGAAGCCGGCTTCCTGCAACAGCTCCAGCTCGCGGATGAAGCCGAAGCCGAAGATCTGGTAGATGAAGCCTGAATCGCTACCGGCGCACACGCGGCCGCCGCGGTTCTTGTATTCGTTGATGAACTGCATCCAGATGCGGTAGTTCTGCTTCCACTCGATCTCGTTGGTGGTGGTCCAGCGCACCCAGTAGGAACCGTGGCCACCGCGCTGCGGCTGGAAGTATTGCCACAGGCTCTTCCAGGCGTAATCACGCTGCCAGTCGGCCTGGCGCGCGCGCATCAGGTCGCGATTGGCGTCGTAGATGCCGAAGGTCGGCACGAAGGTGAAGTCGAGTGCCAGGAACGCGTCCATCACCTCGCGCCACTTCGCGCTGCCCGGCTCGGCGCCTTGCACGAACGTCTGGCCGGCATACGCGAAGCGGAAATACTCGTCGTTGTAGTCGTAGTCGGTAGGATAGGCCTGCACCACGCGGTTCTCGAACAGCGCCTCCGGCAGGCCGTAATAGTGTTCCGCACTGGTCAGGCCCCAGCGCGCGGAGGTCAGCGCGTTCATCCGCGTGACCGCCATTTGCGCATGGTGGCAGCCGCTGCGCAGGCCGAGCTTGCGGCATTCGTCCAGCGCCGCTTCCATGATCGCGGGCGGGGCGCCGAAGAACTTTATCCCGTCGGCCCCGCGCGCCTTCACCCGCCGCAGCCAGGCGCGGCCTTGCTCGGGACTGTGGATCACCTTCAGCATGTCGTTGACGGCGGGGAAATACGTGAAGGCGACGATATGCGGCGCGGCGATGACGTTGGCGGCGGAACGTTCCTTCTGGCGCAGCATCCAGGCGAGGCCGTTCATCGAGCCCATTTCGCGCACCGTGGTCACGCCGTGCGCGAGCCAGAGTTTGTAGACGTAATCGACCGGCGGCACCCAGCCGTTGGCGGCGTGATATGGCACGCCGGCATGGGCATGGCAGTCGATGAACCCCGGGGTCACCCACTTGCCGTGGCAATCGATCTCGTGATCCCCCGCGGCCGGGCGGCGTTCCGGTTTGATCGGCAGCTTGGCTGGCGCCACCTTGCGCAGCTCAACGATCCGGCCGTTCTCGACGACGATGTCGATCGGCCCGATCGGCGGGGCGCCGGTGCCGTCGATGACCGTGGCGCCGCGCAGCACCAGCCGTGCGAACGGCCCGATGCCGCGATCGCGCCCGGTGGCTTCCGGCACCGGCGGCTGGCCCGCCTGGGCACGGGACAGGGCGAGTTCCTCGCCGGCGTCGGGATCGAAGATGGGGTCGGACATAGGATGTGGCCTGTCGGTGACGCGCTATCCAACAGTATCGCGCGATCAGGCGCCAGATCGATCGGGATGATCGCATTTGACCGGGCACCCGGGTCGGATCCGCCGCGGCACGCATCGAGCACTGGCATGTCAAGGAATCCTGCTTGCTGCCAGGTGCAGTCGATCGATCGTCGTTGCGCTGGTTGGTAAACCGCGTCGGGTATCGGTGACGCCATTCCGCCCGTCAGCAGGTCGCACCGGCCGCCTCACGTGACGCTGAAATCGCGGGTTTCCCCGAACCCGAGAACGTCGAACTCCGCTTCCGCGACTCCCGCCCGGGCCCGCGCCTCCCGCAACGCATGCACCGGCGCGTCGATGGCTTCGTCGGTCAACTGGAACGTTCCGAAATGCATTCCCAGACTGCGACGGGGCCGCAGGTCGAGGTGGGCGCGCACCGCTTCCTCCGGATCGACGTGTTGTTGGCGCATGAACCAGCGTGGCTCGTAGGCCCCGATCGGCAGCAGGGCGAGATCGATGCGCGGGAACCGCCGCGCGATCTCGGCGAAATGCGGACAGTAGCCGGAATCGCCGGCGAAATAGACGACCGCCGTACCTGCCTCGACGACGAACCCGCCCCACAGGCAGCGGTTCCGGTCATGCAGCGTGCGGGACGAAAAATGCTGGGCAGGCACGTAGGTGACCCGAGCACCCGCGAGTTCGGCGCTCTGCCACCAGTCGAGCTCGATCGCCGAGCGGAGGCCCGCCTTCGCAAGGTGCCGCGCATTGCCGAGGCCGGTCGCCGTCGCCGGCCGCCAACGCCGCCGCACGCGGCGCAACGTCGGCAGATCCATGTGGTCGTAATGGTTGTGCGTGACCAGCAGCAGATCGACGCCGGGCAGCGCACCCAGTTTCTGTCCGGGCCGCCGCGCCCGGCGCGGACCGGCGAACCAAACCGGGCTGCATCGCCGCGACCAGATCGGGTCGGTCAGCACGCAAACGCCGCCGAGCTGCACCAGGAAGGTCGAGTGGCCAATGAAGGTCGCCGAGATGCGGTCGGGCGCGGCACGGCCAGGGGGTGGGAAGGGTGGATCCTCCACGCGCTCTGGCCACGGCTCCTTCCGGCGCTCTTGCCGCCAGCGACGCACGTCCTGGAGGCTCTTGCCGTGCGGAGCGTGCGGGTTGAAGAACCGCTCGCCGTCGAAGTGATCGGTTGGCCGCGTGGCCGGTGCCGCTGTTCCGTGCATCCATCCAGTCCCATCCTGCACAACCATACATGGGCCTGCGCCCGGGACCGCGGGTCCCGCGCAAGCCTACGTGTTCCCGGGCGGTGGCCGCGGCAAGCCGGTATGATGATCCTGACGGTGCGGTCCCCCGGCCAACGCTGTCATCGCCAGCGAAGCGCAGCAATCTCCCCGAGATACCGGCGCCCACGGGAGATTGCTGCGCGTCGCTGGCAATGACGGCGGCGACGCTCTGCGCAACGCGGCGGTGCCAGAGCACTACGCGAGACGCGCCCGCAGGATCAGCGCATCGCCGCCATCGGCATAGTAGCGTGGCCGGCGGCCGGCCTCGACAAACCCGGCGCGTTCATACAGCGCGCGCGCGGCGGCATTGCCGATGGCGACCTCCAGCACCATCGTGCGCGCCGCTTGCTCGCGCGCGGTGGCCATCGCGGCGGCCAGCAAGGCGCCCGCCACGCCCTGCCGGCGCACCTCCGGGGCGACCGCCAGCGTCAGCACCTCCGCTTCGTCCTCGGTGACGCGCGCCAGGATCATGCCGCCGAGCGGATGCAACAGGCCGAACACGCCGGGCATGGCGAGTTGCAGCGCGATCGCGTCCTCGCCCCAGGCTTCGCGCGGCGGGAAGGCGTCGGCATGGATCGCCGCCAGCGGTGCGACATGCGCCCGCGTGGCGCGTTGCAGCGCCGCGGTCATGCCACGGGAGCCGGGCGCAAGCCGCCTTGCGGCAGCCGCGCCTCGGGCGGATCGACATACAGCGGCTGGGCCGGAAGCGGCGGCAGCGCGCCGGCCAGGCGGCGGGTGCCCACCATGGCGACGTGGCGCGCGGTCGGCAGCCTGGCGTCGGTCAGCATCACGTCGGTGTCGCGCGCCGCCAGCCAGGCGGCAACCGCAACCGCCGCGTCGCCGGCCACGGCGACCGGGCCCGCGGCCCGCGGCAGGCTGTCCAGCGCGCAGGCCAGGACCGACCCGTTCCGCTCCAGGAAGACGCGGCCGCGCCGGCTGTCGATCGCCGACCATAGTTGCCGCCCGCCGAGATGCGGCAGAGCGTCGGCCAGCGCCTCGCCGACAGTCACGCCGACGATCGGCACCCCGGCGCCGAGCGCGATGCCGTGCGCCAGGGCCAGCCCCGCGCGGATCCCGGTGAAGCTGCCCGGCCCGACGGTGACGGCGATAAGGTCGAGGTCGATCGCTGCCACCCCGGCCTCGTCAAGCACCGCCACCACCATGACCGGCAGCAGCGCGGCCTGGCCGCGTCCGGCCTCCTGCTGGCGGCCGGCGCGCAGGACCCCGTCGGCCACCAGGCCGGCCGCGCAGCGCGCCAATGCGGAATCGAGGGCGAGGATCAGCATGCCGCCATTATTCCCTCTCCCGCGCTTGGCGGGAGAGACGCCCCGCATCAGCCAGCTCGATGCGCCACCAGGGATGAAAACGGCGAGCGTTTGGTGGCGCCGCCATCACCCCGTCATGCCGACGAAGGTCGGCATCCACGTCTTGTCTGCGTGGGCGCGGCACGGTCGTGGATGCCGACCATCGTCGGCATGACGGGGTGATGGCGGCGGGAGTTTTCATAGCAGGCCAGGGTGAGGGTGAACCGTGCCGCACGCTATACTCTCACCCGCCGTGTCTCACAGCACCTCGATCAGTGTTTCGCCCCGGTCCGGCGCGGACGGAATATCCGGCAGAACCGTGTCGAGCCACGCGAGAAGATCCCTGCGTCGCGTGTTCGACAGCCTGATCCGGATCACGGCGGGGCCGCCGCCGACCAGCATCTTCCGCGGCGCGAAGTCGCCGTCTTGCGTGGTGATCGCGGAGTCCGACGTAAGCGCGCAGTCCGGCGGCGGCCGGGTGCCGCGCGCCAGGGCCGTCTCGCTTCTGTCTCAGAATCCCGATGCGTGCGACGGCGTGCGCTGTTTCCTTGCCGGTGCGGTCAGGCGGCCTTGTCCAG